>ODAI012627165.1_pt1 | contig 42723 bp, 36 predicted proteins | sample 1539321 | NCBI WGS metagenome assembly ODAI01 (sample SAMN02144231, study PRJEB22623) | gut metagenome | biome: sheep rumen | host: Ovis aries | place: New Zealand
CGCTATACCAAACACTTTTTCCGCTACCACTTAAACCTTTCCTTCCAGTTTCACCACACCCAGATGGACGGAGCCCATGCAGGGAAATTTCTGGAAAACCTACAGAGGACTATAAACGGCTTATAATAAAAACTGGGGGCGAGGGTGAAACGCTTTATGGGGGTTGGCAAAAGAAAAGACTGGAACGACGACGTGAAGAAACTCCACGAAATCAACTATAAGATCCAGACAACCCTCAACCTGAAGAAGGAACTCGACTATCCGATGTTCCGTGAGTTATATCCGCAATACCGCCTGAACTGCAAAGCCAAAGAGTTTCTCGAAAACGTGGTCAAAACCATTGCAGACCAGCTTCCAGAATCTCCACGCCTGATCGCCAAGGCAGAGCAGGAAGCCCAACAGGAAGCGGACTATTGGAAGAAAACGCACCCGAAGTTCAGGTAAAACTTTGTAATGTATTGAATTGAGAATTATAAATATGGTGAAAATGTATGTTGTATTCCTTCAATAACCAGTCAAATGATTTTTCAACTTGGCCAATTTCATTCTCAAGTTCTTCATAAACTTTTTCGAATTGGGTATCATCACTTTTGTAGAACAAGTAAATGAAATTCTTATGATCTTCTTTCTTTGTATTTGAAATGATGCCCATTATATGACAAATGAACTGCTTTAAATCAAAATGCGAGTGTCGGCATTTAATATTTAACATCGTTTTCTTGATGTCATATACTTCTTTCTCCGTGTTGGCTTTACTATCTACTTTGATTACTTTGTCATTATCACTAATGCCGTATTTTTTGCAAATCTTATTAAAAATATCATTATTTGAATATTGAGTGGATAGTTCTATAGAGTTGTGATAATCAAATATTTCATGGCACTTTACTTCTACGAAATTCTCAAAATTTGTAAAACAATGAAAATCCATCTGAGGAGGTGTGCCTTTTATTCCTTGTATATCAAGCCCATATTCAAATGAGGGATCCTCTATCTCCAAATCTCCAATTTTATCTGCGATACAGATTTTTCCGTTTCTATATTCTGAGAATGATGCGACGGTAAATCTAGAAGACGAAGCAACGCAAAAGAATTTACCTGTATCTATCTCATTTCCCTTGCCATTTTTATATAATCTTATAATATTGTCATCTAATGAACTAACTAATTTTTCCCCATATTCTTTAGAAAAATATGTGTCTTGGAAATTTCCCTTTACATTTCTTCCATAACAAAAGTTATCTTTTGCAAAAATTCCGGGCATAACGGGCTCTCCGTTACAGAAGCTTCTCTTAATGGATTCGTCAAATAAACTTTTCAAATTATTACTCATAACTTTTAATTGATTTTAAAACAAATATATAATAAAATACAAAGATTCCAAAGAGCAAAGGCTTTCACCCATTGCTCTATTTCTAATACCAAAAGGAGCGAAATCAAAGGTCTCACCAACCACATCTACGAATACCTGTTACAACTTTGATAAAGCCATTTTGACGGCTTTCTATCAACTGCTTTAGATATCTGTCTCTTTTTATCTCCATTGTTTATATTAAATTCTTGTCAATATTGACGTTTTTACAATGAAAAGATAAGGTTTGAATTTCAATCTTACAAGATTTACGTTAAAAAGTTGTCAATCTTGACACTTTTTTAATACAAAAATAGTCTTTTACAGCTATGAATGGCGACCAAAAGAAAGAAGAAGAAACACAGTTATTCTTCAAGACTGTACAGAACATGAGGCATTATGCCGTAACCATAAGCATCAGGTGCCTCCGTGTAATAATAAAAAAATAGCGTGCAGTCCAACGAGCCACACGCTATTTTATGACACCTTACTTATGTATTTTACTTCACTTGCTCAAAAACGACTTTAACTGACTATCAATGCGTTAGCACCGGATGTTACATACATGTCGCAAAAACTGAAATAACAATTGATAATCAATATATTACAGAATCACTGCTAAGTGATATTTTTCTTAACAAACAACCAAAAGAAAACACATAAAAATTCACATCCTTGCTACATTTTCTTGATTTAAGTTGGGCATGAAATTCAGAAATGGCAAAAACTCGTCATTACTAAAATCTGCCAATACTGACAACTTTTAGTCGTGATACCTTATTGCTCTACATTAAATTTCTGCCAATGGTGGCACTTTTTGTGGTCAAGCACGCTAAAAAATGGTATCTGCGAAGAAAGAAAGTGAAGAAAATGCTATTAAAACGGGGAATATTACAGAAAATTTTGATTTTGCTTCGTGTATTCTTGATGGATGGCAAAGAAGCGTACGTGTTACTTGATGAGCCAGAGAACTCACTTGACATCAGCTGGCAATACGAGTTAATCAACACGCTTGTAAAAATCAATCCTAATGCGCAATACTTTATCACTACTCATTCTCCAAGCATCTTTGGTGACGGATGGGGTGATAAGATCATTTACATGGAGGATATTACAGCTAAGTAATGGAATATGAATAGAATCGAAGAACAAGCACGTTACTTTCGCAATATTCCTTTGCTCTGCAATGGAACTGGAGTGGCATTCAAAAAGGACGTCCTCGACAAATCCATCCATACAAACGGATATTGTGAGATAGACAACGTGCAATCAGATCTCAAAATAATAACAAAAATAAAAAAAGTAGTACTCGTAGAGAACCAATAAGTGGCTATCCGAACAGTTAGGCTGTGCTCCTTCCATTGTGAGTAAATGGCGCACCAATGCTTGTCAGCCACCTATGGAGACATTCGTCAAGATTGCGGAACTTCTCGAAGTAGATATAAATGAACTGCTGAGACTTGAACAGAAGTCATAAAACGTCATAGCAGACAACAGAAAAGGAGTTTGACCGCCCAAGTATCGCCAAAGAAATAATAATTCAAGAAATGATACAAGAAAATAAAGACATACATCCACAGGCTGAACCACATATCGTGAAGTCGCATGACATTCACATTGATGCGGACTATGCGGATTGGATAGCGGACATTAAGAGTCGCTACCGTTCCGCACAGGTGAAGGCTGCTGTCAAGGTAAATGCTGAGAAACTTTTGTTCAACTGGCAACTTGGTCGTGACTTGGTTCAGAAAAAAGCCGAAGAGCGTTGGGGCGCAGGAGTTGTTGAACAAGTAAGCTTAGATTTGAAGCGAGAATTTCCTGATGCTGATGGATTCTCCACCTCTAATCTGTGGTACATGAAAAAGTGGTATCTGTTCTATGCTGACGGTGATGCAGAGGAAAAACTCCAACGGGCTGTTGGAGAATTGCAGTCATCTGTTAATCAAGCCGTAATAAAACTCCAACAATCTGTTGGAGAAAGACAGCACCTCGTTTCAAAAACCAATAACGAAATAGGAGTGGCATTTCCGCAACCATTTGCACTTGTTCCTTGGGGGCATCATGTTGATATCATAACGAAATGTAAATCCATAGATGAAGCATTATTCTATGTTGGTAAAACCATTGAGCAAGGATTAAGTCGTAATTCTCTTGCTAACTGCATCAAGGCAAACCTCTATGAGCACCAAGGCAAGATAGTCAACAACTTTACCGACCATCTGCCAACATTGCAAAGCAAACTTGTTCAGGAGGTTCTGAAAGAAAACTATGATTTCGGCTTTGCTACGGTTGAACATGAGATTTATGACGAGGCTGAACTGGAGGAGGCGCTTACAAAGAATGTGACTGACCTTTTGTTAGAGTTGGGAACTGGTTTTGCTTTTCTTGGTAGGCAGAAGGAACTTGTTGTAGGTGGGCGTTCTCGCAAGATAGATTTGCTGTTCTATCACATACGTCTGCGTTGCTACATTGTATGCGAATTGAAAGCCAAGCCATTTGAACCAGAGTTTGCAGGCAAGTTGAACTATTACGTGAATGCCGTTGACGAATTGTTGAAGACAGATGATGAAAATCCCACAATCGGCTTGCTTGTTTGCTCCGATATGGATAAGATTGATGTCCAATGGTCGTTCAAAGGCATCAGCACTCCAATGGGTGTGGCAACGTACAACAACATCAGAATTAAAGATGCCTTGCCAAGCCAAGAAAAACTGGCTGAGCGTGTACGACTCTTGCAAAAGGAGTTGAAGGAAACAAAACGCAGATACAGAAAATAACTATGAAAATTGTACGAGAAAACGAAAAAAGAGATGATGTGGGGAAAAGCTATATTTTTATTAACTTTGCATAAATAGCCTATCCTTTTAAATGATTGAAAGGAGAGGGCATAAAATAAAAGGCGTCATCAACGCTTTGTCTCTTGGTAATTCAAACTTCCACATTACTGAATAGAAATCAAGGACAATGCAGAGGAGATGCCACGGATGGGTTGTAAGACCATGTCCGTAGTGTGTCTGGGGGGGGTAAAAATTTGCCATAATAGGGATTTGGCTGCGTTTTGCCTTACGTTATCCACGCTCTATCTTACAATACACAGGGGTATTAATCTCTAACGTTGCTGATAACTGTCGCTGCAACAGACCACGCTCCTCTCTGAGCTCTTTTATTTTCTTTCCAAATATCATGTTCGTTTCTCTTTTCTTATCTTATACTTCGGCTAAATGTTCGACTAGAATTGGAGGGAAATGACTACTTTTACGACTAGAAGCCTTCGACTAGTCATTTGCTAGTCGCTAATAGTCATTTTTTAGTCATTTATTTGTCTACTAGTCATTCTTCTAGTCATTTACATGCAAACCATACTTTCCTTTTAGAACGACAGAGCCTTCTGTATTCATTTCACTAAGGATGTTACCTAGTAAACGAAGTATTTGCTCTTGTACGTCAAGGGAGAGAAATTCGTGGGCAATCTCTGTAAGATTGTCCGTACAAAACATGATGTATGGACAAAGGAAAAGTTGGTAGAAGGGAACTATCCTGATGCTCCCAGTCATTCTGCCTATTTCATGATCCGAATAAGAAAGCCAAGTGATACTGATGCTGACTTGCAAAAGTTGCAATTCAATGTAAAAGACATCTCCAATAAGTATTGGGGCAATGAGCGCATGGCATTTATGTTGGTCAAGTTGAATAGCTTGGAGAATGTTGTTGATAGAGTGTAAATGAAATCAGACATTAAAATGGAAAAAATATACTTATACAAAACGGCAAACAAATCCGTCTCCTACGATGAAGAGCATTGGTATGTTGATAATAATCCTCAACAGCAAAAAGATGGGGATGGTAGTATCGAATTTAAGAAATATGCAGCGTCAGAGGCATATCGTTTAGTCGCTAATGATATTAGTAAATATACTAGTCACTTCAAAAATGTCGCAGTTTTAACCGCGGCCGGCACTTCTATGGAGAATGGAGAGCATGGTGGTAAAACGCGAACAGAACTATGGCAAAGTTATGAAGAAGAAATAAAAGCTATTAGCTCTGCAATTACTACAAAAGATGGCAATTTAAAAAATAAATGTCAGTCAATTATTGAATCTAAAAACATTGAAGATTTTTTGTCATTCACAATTTTGTATGAAAAGTTGAATGGAGAAATTAAGGATAAGGAAGAAAATTCTTTAAGATGTAAATTAGAGAAAAAAATAGCCGATGCTTGTAGATTGCCATTAGACGAGAATAATAGACATCATCAAGATTTCATTAGAAAGTTAACAGCGCGGAAGCCAACAGAACCACGTGTTCAGTTATATACGACGAATTATGATACATTGTTTGAGCAAGCAGCCCAAAGAATGAATTACACTATTATAGATGGTTTTTCATTCTCATATCCACGTATATTTAATGGCATTAACTTTGATCATGATGTTGTATATAGAGAACGTACAAGAATAAAAAACGAAGAAAGTTTCATTCCTAATGTCATACAACTTTTCAAGCTGCATGGAAGTATCGATTGGGAGAAAACTGATGGTAAAATTTATCAAAAAGAAACGACTGACCATCCATGTATCATATACCCAGCAAGTGAAAAATATGAAAGCAGTTATGAGCAACCATATTTTGAAATGATGTCACATTTACAGAGTACTCTTAGAAAAGAAGGAACTCTTTTGATTGTGGCTGGTTTTGGATTTCAAGATAAACATATCCAAAATGTAATCAAAGAAGCAGTACTTCAAAATCCTAATTTTCATTTACTTGTTGTCTGCTATGGAATGAAGAATTTCGCAAAAAATGGAGAAGATGCAAAATGGGATGATTGTGGTATAACGCATGATTTAGTTCCGGACTTCATTTCTGAAGATGGAAATGTGGCTCAAAATGTAACAGTTCTTTTTTCAAAGTTCAAAGCTTTCGTTGAGAATTATCCATACAATAGTTCTTATGAAATAGACAATACGAATAATTATGAAGCCATTCGACCATAACAAGTTTGTTGGATATGTTTGTGAGGTCACTCCACAATATGTCCGTTTGCAGATTCCTTCTGCAAAGCTTTTGCGTACATTCTATTATAATGGAGAAATTTTCTTAGGTGGTTCTGTAGGAAGTTTTGTGGTTATAGAAGGACAAGAATATGGTTTTTTAGGGAGAGTGTTTGAGCTAAATCTTCCACAAGGTGAAAGAACTGAAATAACGGACAAAAGTATAAATGAAGAGGAAACGCAATTCCATCCTATTGCAAAGATAGAATTGCTGGCTCTTTTTGATATATACAAACCAGAGACAATAACAAAAACCGTTTCTCGTTATCCCTCAGTAGGGGCAAAAGCCTTTTCGTGTTCAGACGAACAAATAGGCGCATATATTTCTGCTTTCGGTGTAAAAAATGACGACAAGGATGTCCCTTTTGCTCCATTCGGGAAATTAACATCAAACAATGCTTTGTGTAATATATCCCTCAACTCTCTCTTCGGTCGCCATTGCGCAGTTTTGGGTACGACTGGAGGTGGAAAAAGTTGGACTGTCGCAAAACTTATTGAACTTGCATCGGAATATACAGAAAACAAGTGTATTCTGATTGATGCTACGGGAGAATACTGTAATATTAATAATATTCAAAACATAGAATTAGGAACAGGAGACTACATTTTTAATTATACAAATTTGTCTATCGACGAATTGTACTATTTGCTACATCCATCCGCAAAAACACAAGTGCCCAAACTGATGGAAGCTATAAGATCTTTGAAAATGTCCAAACTTGACACAATTTCAGAATTGGCTTCATATTATAAACAAGACTTACAAGGAAATTCTATTGTAGGGAATATCTACAAATCAAAAAAAGAAAAACGGCCATTTGAAAAATTCTATTACAAGCATATTGTGGATATAGAAGACAAATCATGTAATTTCGATTTTAATCTTCTTGCAGCGCAGATTACAAATGAATGTATTTGGGATTCTGATAGAAATAATCCTTCATTGTGGGGAGACAGAAACGAAACAGATGTTTCCAATTGTATCAGCTTAATATCTCGCATAAATAATGTGATGTCAACATCCGAATATAATAAGATTTTTGGTTTTAGAAAAGATACCATTCCAAATGCGATAGATTTGCGAGAAGGCATACATAACTTTATTCAAGATAAGAACCATAGTATTCTTCGATTAGATTTTTCAAAAGTAAGTTTTGATTATCAAGTAAGAGAAATATTGGTAAATGCAATAGGAAACCATTTGTTGAGTAAAGCAAGAGAAGGACTTTATAAAGATAGTCCGATAATTGTTTTCATAGACGAAGCTCATCAGTTTTTAAATAAAAGTATTGCAGATGAATATTTTTCTGCAAAACCTCTTGATGCTTTTGAGCAGATTTCAAAAGAAGCACGTAAGTATGGGCTATTTTTGTGTATAGCTACACAAATGCCACGAGATATTCCATTAGGAACACTGAGTCAAATGGGCACATTTGTTGTTCATAGATTGATAAATGAACAAGATAAAAAGGCCGTAGAGAATGCCGCTTCGGCTGCGAATAGGAATAGTCTATCTTTTTTGCCGATTCTTGGTGAGGGAGAAGCTCTTATTGTTGGAGTTGATTTTCCAATGCCATTAACGATAAAAATCGATGTTCCCAAAAGAGCTCCAGATTCCCAAACACCTAAGTTGAAGAAAAAACAGTAAATACCATCTGTCCAACATTTATAATAATTCGCATTCTATCGGACAAATAGTTGTACTTCCGATAATCAATAATTTCAATAATAAATAATGAAGGAACAGAACAACCCAATTATAATATACCAAAGTGAGGATGGTAATACTCGTATTGAGGTTAAGCTTGAAAACGAAACAGTTTGGCTTACACAACAACAATTGTGCGATTTGTATCAGACATCTCGTACCAACGTTGTTGAGCATATACAACATATTTACGAGGAAGGAGAACTAGAAGAATCTGCAACCTGTCGGAAATTCCGACAGGTTCGTCAAGAAGGTTCCAGAATGGTCGAAAGAGAGTTGCCATACTATAATCTCGATATGATTATATCCCTTGGTTATCGTGTTAAAAGCAGAGTCGCAACTCATTTCAGGAAATGGGCAACAGAACGTTTAAAGGAGTACATCATCAAAGGCTTTACCATGGATGATGAACGCCTAAAACAACTTGGAGGCGGAAACTACTGGAAAGAACTTCTTGACCGTATTCGCGATATTCGTTCAAGTGAGAAGGTTATGTATCGCCAGGTTTTAGATCTATATGCTACAGCCGTAGATTATGACCCAAAGAGTGATATGTCTATTGAATTTTTCAAGATAGTTCAAAACAAGTTGCATTTTGCTGCTCATGGACATACCGCTGCTGAAGTTATATTTGAAAGAGCCGATGCAGAGAAGGATTTTATGGGAATGAGTAATTTCAAGGGAGACTGGCCTACTTTGCATGAAGCAAAAATTGCAAAGAATTATCTCACTCCTGAAGAACTTAAAATTCTGAACAACATAGTTTCTGGATATTTTGATTTCGCAGAAATTCAAGCTCTTCGCCATAATCCTATGTACATGGATGATTATGTACACCAACTTGACAATATCCTATCGTCAACAGGAGAACAAATCCTTCTTGATGCAGGAAAAGTAAGTCATGATGAAGCTATGAAAAAGGCAGAGACGGAATATCGAAAATGGCAAGTTAATACAATATCTCCTGTGGAGCAAGCATATTTGGATAACATTAAAGCGATAAGTAAGAAAGGGAAAAAGAAAGAATAATATCATTTGTTTAATATCACAGATGATACCAACTTTCAGTAAAGAAGACATTTTGTAAGACTCGGACATAATGGTCAAGTAAAACCACCATCGTGATTTGCGACAGTGGTTTCAACGATTTGAGACAATCAGAAAGTGCATCTCCTAAAAATGTGTGACATGTCGCACATTTTTAGAATGCTTGGAACTTTTCGGTTAGGTATTCCACCATTGGAGGAATAATTGTAAAAAGTTTCCAAAGAGATTAAAGTGAAGCGGCATAAGAAAGACCTGCCCACCACCAAAATACCTTAGGCGACAACAGCACACCTTGTCCAGATTTTATGAACGAGCGTATTTCTTCATACTGGCTTTGCTTTTGTTGCAATAGCAGACTTCTATGGGTGGAGAGAAGTGTGGTCTCAGATTTAATCAGTTCATCTCTTGCGGATATGATGGCATTCTTGCTTTCATCTGTCATTTCGACTTTTAGATATCAGTTCCGAGGTAGCAAATGGATGAATATTAACAAAGAAGAAATACGTCGATACCAAATTAACGCATATCGAGTAATCCTAACTCGTGCTCGACGAGGTATGGTAATCTATGTGCCAGTAGGCAATAATGAAGACCACACCCGTAAAAGTGAGTTCTATAACAGTACTTACAACTATTTTAAACAAATAGGAATTAAAGAGATATAATCACAATGAATGTAGAATCTCTTTACTGGATGCGATGGTCTTACCTTGGCTTCGAACAAGCAGAAGTCAAGATAGTTTGGACTAATGAGTTCGCCCCACAGTACGTGATACAGATTTTTGCAACCAACTTGGTACCTGTATCGTTAAGACCATCAAGCCAACAGACGTGTCTAATTGTAACGGCATTATTAGGCCTTTATCCAATCTTGAAGTGTAGCAGGAAAGAAGTAAGGACGAAAGAGAAGAGAAGGCTACTATTCCTGAACAATTAAGCACAACACACAAAAAAAAATAGCGTGTAACTCAATGAGCTACACGCTATTTTTATAATACCTTACTTATGTGTTTACTTCACTTCCTCGAAGTCAACATCTGTTACATTGTCGTCTTTGCCACCAGCGTTCTGCTGACCAGAACCAGCCTGACCATTGAAACCACCGCCGAAGCCACCTGCACCAGGACCAGCCTGACCCGCGCCAGCACCAGCAGCCTGAGCAGCCTGGTAGAATGCTTCAGTAGCTTTCTGAAGGTCGGCCATAGCAGCATCGATAGCAGGAATATCCTGTTTCTGGTGAGCCTCCTTCAAGCGTGCAAGAGCACCTTCGACACTTGACTTGGTGTTAGCAGGCACCTTGTCGCCAGCCTCTTTCAAGAATCGCTCGGTAGAGAAGATCATTGAGTCGGCCTGGTTAATCTTGTCGATACGTTCCTTAGCAGACTTATCGGCAGCCGCATTAGCCTCGGCCTCGGCCTTCATACGCTGGATTTCAGCGTCGCTCAAGCCAGAAGAAGCCTCGATACGGATGTTCTGTTCCTTACCAGTAGCCTTATCCTTAGCAGAAACCTTAAGAATACCGTTAGCGTCGATGTCGAAACTAACCTCGATTTGAGGAATACCACGTGGAGCAGGAGCAATACCTGTCAGGTTGAACTGACCGAGGCTCTTGTTCTGAGAAGCCATTGGACGTTCGCCCTGAAGAACGTGGATAGTCACTTCAGTCTGGTTGTCGGCAGCGGTAGAGAATACCTGGGCCTTATGAGTAGGAACGGTAGTGTTCGCATCGATAAGCTTGGTCATTACACCACCCATGGTCTCGATACCGAGAGAAAGCGGAGTAACGTCGAGCAAAAGCACGTCCTTAACATCGCCAGTGAGGACACCACCCTGGATAGAGGCACCAACGGCAACAACCTCGTCTGGGTTAACACCCTTAGAAGGCTCCTTACCGAAGTATTCCTTAACGGCATTCTGGATAGCAGGGATACGTGTAGAACCACCCACAAGGATGATTTCGTCGATATCGCTCTTAGAAAGGCCAGCCTTCTGCAAGCAGTCGGCACAAGGGTCGATAGTGCGCTTAACCAAGTCTTGAACCAACTGTTCGAACTTAGCACGGGTAAGAGTCTTCACCAAGTGCTGAGGAACGTTGTCGATAGGCATGATGTAAGGCAGGTTGATTTCGCTAGAAGTAGTGTTAGACAACTCAATCTTAGCCTTTTCAGCAGCCTCTTTCAAACGCTGCAGTGCCATAGGGTCCTTGCTAAGGTCAGCACCAGAGTGTTCAGCCTTGAACTCTTCAACCAACCAGTCGATGATACGCTGGTCGAAGTCGTCACCACCGAGGTGGGTATCACCGGCAGTAGCACGAACCTCGAACACACCGTCGCCCAAGTTGAGGACAGACACATCGTGTGTACCACCACCACAGTCGAACACAACAATGTTCATATCCTTACCCTTCTTATCGAGACCGTATGCCAAAGCGGCAGCAGTAGGTTCGTTAACGATACGCTTTACAGTCAGACCAGCGATTTCGCCGGCCTCTTTGGTTGCCTGACGCTGAGAGTCGTTAAAATAAGCAGGAACGGTGATGACAGCCTCGGTAACCTTTTCGCCAAGGTAGTCTTCTGCAGTCTGCTTCATCTTCTGGAGCACCATAGCAGAGATTTCCTGCGGCGTGTAAAGACGTCCGTCGATGTCAACACGAGGAGTGTTGTTGTCGCCACGGACAACCTTGTAAGGGACACGTTCGATTTCAGCCGTACACTGGTCGTAAGTGTTACCCATGAAACGCTTGATAGAGAACACGGTCTTAGTTGGGTTGGTGATAGCCTGACGGCGAGCAGGGTCGCCAATCTTACGCTCACCACCTTGAACGAAACCAATGACAGAAGGAGTGGTGTTCTTACCTTCGCTATTTGGAATTACCTTTGGTTCGTTGCCTTCCATTACAGCAACGCAAGAGTTGGTAGTTCCCAAGTCGATACCAATAATCTTTCCCATAATTTTATCTTAATTTAATTATTATTCAAAATTCAGAAGTGCGGATATTTTGAAATCCACGCCCAATAAAGAACAAAGTGCGTGCCAAACCGAAAAAACAGCAAAAAAGGGCGAAATCTGCCATTTCTGCAAAGCCATGCGACGTCCGTTACGACAGAATGGCAGAAAGAACCAATAAGGAATGACAAAAGAGCCACATTTAGGGAAGCGGCAGTCAGTACCTTTCCGTTTTGTCCTTTCCATTTGTCAAAACAAGAACAAGAAAGGCCTGCTTTTGTTTTTTTGTATAAGCAATTTATCAAAACAGGAACATATTATTGTAACATTCAGACAAACACACTTCCTTTGCAAAAAATAAAGACCAGCGGAAATGAAGCGTGTAATGAATTGTGTACCTGTGCTCAGCATAACCGGATCGGACGGAGTTGGCGGAGCTGGCATACAGGCCGACATAAAGACAATATCGGCACTTGGAGGTTATGCGGCTACAGCCATCACCTCGGTGACCGTACAGAACACCTTCGGCATTCAAGAAGTTTTCGACTTGCCGGCCGACAATATAAGGAAGCAGATAGAGGCAGTGATGGACGACCTTCACCCCGAAGTGGTGAAAGTGGGTATGGTCAGAAACCGGGAAACAGCCATATCCATCGTCCGCCTGTTAGACCTGTACAAGCCCAAGCATGTGGTGCTAGACCCGGGTATCGTATCGGCACACGGCAAACAGCTGGTAGAAAAGAGTCTGTTGCAAGACATCCGCAAAGCGCTGTTTCCACAAAGCAGCATCTTATGCCTGAAGCGCGAGGCCATAGAGCACCTGCTAGGCACCACCATAAACAGTCTGGAGGAAGGAGTGGCTGCCGCGCAAGAACTGCTGAAAGAGGGGAACAATGCCGTTTTGTTGCTGGGCGGCGATTTTGGCAACGGAGCCATAACCGACATACTGGTAGAAAGCGGGGGAAAAGAGCCGACCTTCTACTCCACACTTGGCGTTATTGACCGGAACTCGCACGGTGTAGGCGGTGTGCTGTCGTCGGCCATTGCCACCTACCTGGCCCAAGGGAACAACCTGCACGAAGCCATAGAGAAAGCGAGGAACTATGTGAACCGCCTGGTCATCTACTCCATCGACCTGCATCTTGGACAAGGCGGAAGCCTATTACACCACACCAACCAAAGCCACGTTACACCGCACAAGCTAGAACTGTACAACAGCCTGATGAAGGAGATTGTGCAACACTTCAAACAGCACAACGATGTCAGTTTCTACGCCGAGCGTCTGAACGTCACCACCCGCTATCTGGCCCAAATAACCCGGAAAGTGGCGGGAAAAACACCGAAAGAACTGCTGAGCGAACAGTTGATGCGTGAAATAGAGCTGCAACTCACCAACAGCGACAAAAACATACAAGAAATAGCCTACGAATATGGCTTCCACTCGCAAGCACAATTCGCAAAATTCTTCAAACAGATGAAAGGCACCTCACCGACCGAGTTTAAGAAAAGAGCCTTAAAGAACAAGTAGGTATAAAAACGACAAGTCCCTGAAAGCTGGATAATACCAACCTTCGGGGACTTTATCGTTATAAGGGAGGGAGCCCTTAGTCAGCAATTACAATTGAAGCCGGATTCGAGCAACCGCACTTATTGTCGGAAATGTTAGTTTTTTCGAACTTGATGCCCATCAGCGGCCCAAACATGACCATATTGATGATGTCGGCCTCGTTACGCAGCATATACTCAACCGGGGAAGCCCCTTTCGTACGGATAGAAGAACGCGAGAAGTCGACCTTCCAACACTGGAAAAGCGGTTCGTTGCCAATTCCCTCGCGCTGGAGGATAGTAGTCTCCCATTTGCCATTAGCCAAACGGCGGACAAGCACTTGCTCGTTATCGTTGGCAAATACAGTCGCCACATTGTCGCCCGCATCGCGGAACGTGCCTTTCTCCACCATTTTCTTCTGCTTCTTCAGTTCATCCTCGAATCCCTTTGGCGACTTTTTATCAGACGAGAAGGTAAAGAACTGCTGCTGTTGGGAGTTACCGTAAGTCAACTGCTTTATTTCATTACGATTGAAGAGATACTGTTTGTAAAAATCATCCAAATAGGTCTCTGGCAATACCCATTCAGGAGCTACTTTACCGAACACAAACACATCGTCACCCCGTTGGTCGTAAAGATCCAAATTAATGTTGTCAAAATCGCCATCACCACATAAGGCAGAACTGCTTCCCTCGTAAGTTGTGAGATTTGGCGTTACAAGATAAACTGTATAGGAAGTGACTTTGAAAGTTGTGTCTCGCACCTTCTTGTTTGATTGGTGTATGGAGTATTTTCCATCGGCATTAAACACCAGGAAGCCCGCATAATTGGAAGTCTTGCACCAAATTTGGTGTTTTATCTTGTTGTTAGCTTCCGACTTCATCATTTCGTTGTAGCGGTCTTTCTCCAGATCGAATTTCAGAATTTTGTTGTCTGCTTCCACGTAAACGCAATTGTTTTCGAGCGCAAAATCAGAGCACATTTCAATATCACCAAGGTTGACAACATTGTCTTCCGAGTTAATTTTTATTTTTTTCTGTTTGTTGTTGCACCTGATACGAATCAGCTTGCTTTCATCCCTTTTATCGAAAGGTACTTGAAGCGAGAATCGGCCGTAGGCATCGGTGCTGACCGTGTAGCTTTCGCGTTTCTTTTTCAAGAGTCCACCATAGAGCAGGGTCACATTTGCGAACGAAGGGCCACAAGTGTTCACAACACATCCCTTGATGACTTGACCGGTAGGCACCACAATTTTAGGGAACGAAAGGACTCCATTATTGCACGGCACGCTATAGAACTTTTCCTTGTAACCATAATAGTCAGCAGATTTCACTCCCACAGAAGCTTTCTTCGCATCCAGATACAGGAACCTATAAAAACCATACGTGGAGTAAGTTGAATACTCCTTTCCGTCAATCATAGCGGTTACCCTCACACTTGAAAGGGAGCCGCCATCCGAATTAGTCAGGCGTCCATAGCCACAGTGTCTATTCGGTAAAACAAAATCGTAGCTAAAACCAGGCTTTACACTATTTTCACTGGCAATCGAATACGACTTCACCTCCCATCTCGCATCTTCACGATTAATATAATCTTCGGGCAAGACAGTGACCGTTATCGGTTCGTCGCCTTGATAATACATAAAGTATTCACCGTTGTAATTGGTTCGGACGCGCGTGCGTGGCAGACCAGACACAATTGTATAGACACCCTTACCTGTTCTATCGGTAACACGGCCCTTAATGCACGCTAGTTCAGGTAAAACCACGTCTTGCTTATAAACCGTGCCAGCATCAAGACCTTTTACCTGATAAATAGGAGGGTCAACTTTCCCCCCATAGTCAACAGGACGCACAGTGACAAAGACATCAGTGTTATTTGGGATCGTCACACGATAGTAACCATCGGCCCTGGTGTAGGTAAAGGTTTGAGAAACAGTCACACACATATATGGCAGTGGATCACCTTTCTTGTCACGGACATACCCCTCGATATAGGCACGTAGATTCGGATCGTCTAAGTTGTGCCAAGAGAAATGCTGAACCTTGCCTTTGTAGCAGCCATCAACTTTCTTTGCCACGCCTTCTTCAATCCATGTTCCTTTTGCCTCATCGAAATACCAGAGCGGAATGGTTTTGTGCAGTTTGTCGTCGAAGCCAGCAGGAACCGGAAAGGTCAACTCGCTTTCCGAACCCTTCTTCAATTGCAGTTTGCCACCAGTCGAGTCGAAAAGCGACACCTCCACCATACCATACGACAAGAGAACCACTTCCTTGCCGTTGGCAGTCACACCCGACAGGTCGCTTCCCGGCATAGCGTCGTTAAAGTTTTTTGCATTGGGGTCAAGGTAGAAAACACTTGCAGAAACAGCGCCCGAATAGGCACCTCCCTTTTCGTCGACCAACGAATTGGCAGGAATAGAGATGGTCATACCACCAACTTTCAACGTAGAGGCCTCCGTCGACTTGAAGCGGGTCACAGTAGACACGCTGTCCTTGTCTTCCATAGGTTGAAGCACCGCATCCAGTCGGTCGCCATCGGCTGTACGGACTACCGAAAAATAGCCCTCTTTTTCAAATTTCACAACACTACGGCCGTTGACACACCGCTTCTTTTCAACTGCATAAAGTCCGTTTTCGGAGGTGATGACAGTGTCGGTACCCGTCACAACCAACACGCCGTTTAGAGGTGTGCCAGTGGGGTCAACCACCATACCGGTAATAGGCACGCTGTCGATTGATTCCGACACCACATAGTCCGTTGCTCCTTCTAATTCTGGTGCTGTACCTTTTGAACCGGAGCACGAATAAAGAGTAACCAAGGCAGCTGCAACAGCGCCCAAATGCTTCATCGTCTTTTTCATATTTTATAAAATTTTATTCATAAGAACCTAAAAGCCAAAACGTTTCATCAAGTCATCCGTTTTTTTGTCCAGTTTCTTTATGTTGACTTCTTTGGCTTTTCGCTTTTCTATTTCCTCCTTGCTTATAATGCGCGTCCCAAACGGGTCAAAACCCTCCTCATTGGCAACCAGGCTATATTCCATTTTTTTCCCGTCTAAAGTGAAATAGACATATTGCCCATTATTTTCAAGACGAAAAAACATGCCGTTCATGACGAAGGTCGGACTTTCAATCCCCTTATAATAATAGAAATACGGAGTTGCATAGTAGTCGCGGACATCGTTATAAACGGTATAAGGATTTATTTCCTTCCTACTGAACTTTTTCTTCTTTACCTCTATCATCACACCGCTCGAGCTGGTAAGGAAACTTCTTGAAGAAGAAGATTTTTTCGATAAAGAGATAGCAGGATAGTTAAGAGATCTGTATATTCTTTTATTGTACGAATTTCTTTCAACGTTACAGGAAATTCTATCACGCTCTCTCCTCTCCTTTTCGTTCAGGATCGCACTGCCATAGCAGAGCATACTGTCGACCGGCCAGCCTTTCGATTTGCTAAAGTTCCGCAGTTCCGAAGTCCTAACTATTATTTTAGGCAAACCTTCGGCAGGTTCAAAGGTTTTTTTAAACTTAGTATATATACGTTCATCAAACGGCTTAATCCACGAAGACGTAAACACCAAGTCAGCCCTCAAACCAGAGAATACCCCCTCACCGTATTCCCAAACAAACGGCATCCAAAGCGACCCTTTGTCCACCTTCATATTGCGGAACGCCCCGCTTCCTATGTGTCTTAACCCTTCAGGTATAGTAATGCTTTCTAATTCCTCATCGGCAAACGCATTGTCGTTTATGCCCACTAAAGAATACTGTTCTACAGTTGGCACCGAATCGGGAAAGGCACCGTTCGTAATATACCGAAAATTTGTAGCAAGGCAGATGTCCTTTCTGGTCTTATCAGTCGCTACAGCCAACACCCTTCCGACATAAAGGTTCATATGGATGTCTTCAACATTTTTTTTGTCAACGCAATAACGTCCGTAGAAGTATTTATCAACCAAAATGTATTTCACGCCATTTTCAGTAATGGTGTCACCCACTTCGTAGGCAAAGGCAGTTGCTTGCGTTAAAGCAAGCAGAACAACTGAAATAAATTTTGTTATAATGTTCATTTCCTTCCTCTTTTTATTCGTTTGCCCTTAAGGGTAAAGCTCACTTCGCCGTCCTTGTCGCCAAAGTTCAAGTGCCAGCCCTCCTTAACGTTTTGGTCAGCTACAGGTTTAAAGGTGTCGTACACAACGGTCTTGCGCTTTTTCTTGACATAAACTTCGTAGTAGGACTGCTTTTCATATTCGGCATTCAGGCGCCCCCAAGGGAAGTTCTTTTCCATGCTCTTACTTAAACGCACCTTCGCCCTAATTTCGAAACCTTTCTGCGCACCAGGCATAGTTCTAAAATTCTTTTTGCAGTAGCGCAAATCGGTATGTATAATGGTCAGCGGTCGTTCAATCCACTCCTTGTCGCCATTGTAGGCTTCGCTCACACATTTTTTAAAGAACTTGTCTTGTCCAGCGACCTCATAGCCCCAATAGGGAGAAGAAGCCAGATGGCCAACGCTTCTCACATGGCAAACCACACCGCCTTTGGGCTGTTGTTGCTTTTGGGTGTATCTGGCAGTGTTGGAAGATTTTATTTTGACAAACGCAACAGGTTTACTGACGTCGAAACACAGACGGGCATCTATGTTATGGAAAGCAAACTCGCCCACCCGTTTAACGTTGTGGACCACCAGCGTGCCCGACTTTATTTTAGCGTTTTCGAAGGCAGAGTTGCCAATAAACTCAAGTTCAGGCAACCAGACCCTGTTATAGGTTTTACCATAGAACAAACTGTCGGTCAAACCAATCACCTGGTACCGGCCCACCGCCACAGGAATCACCACATCGGTCAACGCATCAGAGACGTTAGTCACCATCAACTCGCCGGCATCGTAGAAAGTAGAGGCGTTTAGCAAGGTGTCGCGCGGATCGGTCACCAAGCAGTAACCCACCACCTTGAAAGTAATACCTTCCTGGGTAAAAACATCTCCAATTTTCCAATTCTGTGCAAAGCAGGCAATACTAGAAAACAGCGTTGCCAAGAATACTAAAATTCTCTTTTTCATTTCTAAAACAATATCAGTATGACACGTTAAAGTTTTGAATAGTAACAAAGTAACTGCTGCAAACATTTTTGCAGTTTTTTATTCATTCATTGTTTAACAACCGTAAGAAGCTACTAGACGACAGATAAGAAGTCTTTCCTTACAGATAATTTCATCAAAAATACAAATCACAATTAACGGTGTACAAATTTGTCCACCAGAATTCGCCCTCCTTTATAATATTTAACAACCGTTAACACCTCTCGACAAAATCGTATCATAGTACACATCTCATCCGGCTTTTTTACCAAGTAGGCTAGTTTTAGCATACGGTATTCAATCTACCAATAAGGCAAAGAGAGAGATTTTGCGAAAGAAAAGCGCGCCACCCCATTCTATACTAAACCGCTCAGAGTAAAAGCGATTCGCCATCGAAACCGATAGCCCAGAAAGGAACACCTTTAGGCTGCGTATACTCCTTCATACGCCAGGCCGACTCGAACCCACTCAAAACAAAATGCATAGGCACCAGCTGCCGCACGCAGAAGCGGTCGAGGAACTGTCTGGCACCCAGCATATAGCCGTTCCCAATACGTCCGTCAATAGGGAACATCACCAAATCGAACGTATCGGTCACTTTGGCAATATCGTCTAACTCCGCCAAAAAACGGCGTTCATCCTCAACAGGATCAATCTCGCAATTAAACTCAAAGCTGAAAATTTTCCGTCCCCTATAATGGTCCGTCAGAAACTTGGCATACCAGTTATTCAGGTCTCCGGCATGGAAGATGCGTTTTCCATCGACCTCCAGCATCCACGACACGCCACAATCGTTACTGCCAAAAGCCGTAACCTTGAGACAGCCGTCGCTCCAAGAGTCGCCCTTTTCAAACCAGACATCAGCCTCGTCGGCATCTGCCCGCAGGTTGTCGAGAATATCGCGGGCCAGCAGGTACTTGATATCCGTCTTCTGCCTTTTCCAGCGGAAAACCTCACGGTTAAAGTGGTCTTCGTGGTGGTGGCTGGCCAGCACATAGAACGGCTTGTCGGACTGCAACAATCCCTTAACCGAGTCAGTAGGGTCAATCCAATAATCAACAATAACGATACAACGTTCGGTTTCGATGGCAAAGCCACTATGGAACAGGTATGTGAGACGCATAGAGACGGTCAAAAAACTTATTTAAGCGACTTCATCCGCTTCAACACATCAAGCAAGAGGAGCCAAAACTTCTCTACCGTTTTAATTTCGACCTTCTCGGCTGGCGAGTGTACCCCCCTGAGCGTAGGCCCGCATGAAATCATATCAAGATCGGGATACTTTTCGAGGAACAGTCCACACTCCAAACCTGCATGAATAGCCCCCACGGTAGGCGTCTGTCCGAACAAGGTAGAATACGACTCTACCAGAATATCTTTAATGGCAGATTTAACATTCGGTTTCCAACCCGGATAGCCGTCGCCGTGCGAAACAGCAGCCCCCGCCAGACGGAAGACAGCCGCCACCTTGTTTTTCACCTCCTCTTTACGGGAAGCCACCGAACTGCGCTGGCTGGTTGTTACCAGAATCGTATTGTCTTCGTTCATCTTAACTGAAGCCAGATTGGTAGAAGTCTCAACCAAGCCCTCTAAATCTTGACTCATGCCCATAACGCCATGCGGACAAGCGACCAAAGCAGCAACAAGGTTCTGCGCGGTGACGGAATCGATAACCGAAGAAGGCGCATCTTCCACCAAAGAGTCAACCGACAGTTTCAGACCAGGTTCGTTCGGATATTCGCCCTGCAAATCGGCCAAGAAGAGGTTAGCCAAAACACGAATCTGTTCCTTTTTAGCCACAGGTATGCCCACAACCACCGAAGCCTCGCGGGCAATGGCATTGCGCAGGTTGCCACCATTGAAAGCGGCCAGAGAGACAGGCACAGCGGCCGAAAGTGTATTGACAAAGCGTGCCAGCAACTGCACGGCATTACCACGGTTCTTATCGATATCGGAACCCGAATGGCCGCCTTGCAGGCCATTGAGCGTTACCTTGAAGAACATAACGCCAGCAGGCACCGGCTGCGGTTGGAACGTGAAAGTAACCGTAGTGTCGACACCACCGGCGCAACCGATACAGAACTCGCCATCGTCCTCAGAATCGAGATTAACCAGATACTTCGACGCAAGAATGCCGTCTGGCATTTCCTTAGCACCCGACAGCCCAGTTTCCTCGTCGAAAGTGAAGAGGCACTCCAGCGGTCCGTGTTCAATGCTGTCGTCGGCCAAAACCGCCATCATAGCCGCAACCCCCATACCGTCGTCAGCCCCCAGGGTCGTACCCTTAGCCTTTACCCAGTCGCCATCGATGTAAGGGACGATAGGGTCTTTGGTAAAGTCGTGGTCAACATCGGCATTTTTTTCGCACACCATATCCATGTGCGCCTGCAAAAGCAGGCTAGGCGCATCTTCATAGCCCTTAGAGGCCGCCTTGCGGATAAGGACATTGCCATTCGCATTGATGGTTTCGAGGTTGTGCGACTTGCCAAAACTAATTAGGTATTCCCTTATTTTTTCTTCGTGCTTAGACGGGCGTGGCACCTTGCAGATTTCCGCAAAATAATGCCACAAGCCCTGAGGTTGGAGTTGTTCTATTTCGTTTGCCATAGTTTACAAATACAGTTTATACAAAAATAGCACAATGCCGAGAAAAAAGCAAAGGCCCGGGAACCAACCCGAGCCTTAGCCAACCCAAAAGCCACACAGACTTACTGGCGCATCAGCGTAAAGTGGCCTGTAAAGGTCTTGTTCATATCGTCGACCTCAACCTCGTACCAATAATCGGTAGACTTCATCGGGAAGCCCTGATAGGTACCGTCCCAGCCCTGGTCCTCGCCCTTGTAGGTAGCCAACAGCTTACCATAACGGTCGAAGATGCGGATAACGGCATTTGGATACGCTTCCCGTATGATATCGGTCGTAAAGAAGTCGTTCACACCATCGTTGTTAGGCGTCAAGATTACCGGTATTTTGATGTCAGGAGCCTTCACCACGAAAGGAGCCTGAGCCGTACAGCCCGCCTCGTCGACCACATAGGCCACATGCTGGCCGTAAGGTATTTTCGTGAACGTAGAATTGGAGCTAGCCTGGCTGGCATTGTCGTCAATCCAATAGGTATAAGGACTGGTGCCACCCGAAACCACCACATCGCGCTGGTTATAATAGAGAGAGTCGACACTAACAATGGTAGGGCTTTGCGAAACAACCAGGTTAAAGCCAGTGGTTGCCTCGCACATGCCGCGTTTTACGGTAAGGGCATAAGAAGCGCTCTGCTCTGGCTTCACATAAATAACAGCCTGTTTCACACTATCGGCAGCAGGGTCGTCGGTCGAAGTCCACAAGTATTCTTCAGCCCGGTAAGAAGAGGCGTCGATGGTAGCCACAGCCCCCTCGCAGACCACCTCAGGGGCACTGATACTGCCCGAAAGCGGACGGCTGACGAACAGGTTAACAGAGTAAACCGACTCAGGACAGATGCCGTAAGAGCCACGCACATAATACGTCTTAATGTAGTGATCGGCCTGCAACGATTCATCGAAAGTAGGCGCAACGGTAATAGACCGTCCGTCGAGGCCGGAAACGATAGAAGGGTCATCGTCCCAAGTCAGGAAAGCATTCTCAGGTTCCACCTTCAACAGCTCAATTTCAAGCGTAGACTCGCCATCGCCACAAATGGCAAGCCAACTACCGTTTGGCACAATTATAGAAACTGGAGCCAACACCTTTATCGACTTTTCGACCATCAACGACTGGTAGTCGCTGCCATCGGAAGGCTGTCGGTAGAAGAACTGCACCAAATAAGTGGCATCGGAAGCCGGCGTAACAGGAAGGTGCAGACGACCGTCTTCCCCCATACTCCAGCCTGAAGTATAAAAGCGGACATTACCGCCAGCCGTTTCGGTAACCACAATGGTCGCCTCGTTCGGATAGACGAACTTACCCGTGCCAATGGTGTCGATAACCAGATCGCCCTTTTCACCAGCACAAACCGTTTCGTCGAGGCGCACCCTCAACTGCAGACGCGCATCGACCTTGACCGCAATTTCGGCCTCAACCTCACAATAATCGTCGTCAGAGAGCGTAACCTTGAAATTATGGTCAGCCGTCACCTTCAGACTGAGCGGATTGCCGTCGGCAAAATGGACGCCGTTTTCCGTCCATTCGACCGTAGACGGATTCCTATCGGCAGGGACTGTGATGTTAAGCGGAACAGACAACTGGCTGTCGCGCTTAACAGTATACTCTTTCTCGTAGGTCAATAAAATACGCGGACGAACCTTAAGGGCATTACCCTCGGCAATTTCGCCAGTAACCACACAACCACGGTTGGTCACCTCGTACGAGTAGACCCCATCGTCGTCAGCAGTTGGCGAAGTCAGGCTAAGCGAGGTACCCGACTCTCCAGAAAGCGGCTGACCATCGCGGAACCAAGCCACCTTGTAGGTGTTTTCCGGACAATTGACAGACAAGGCAGCCTCGAAGCTTTCGCCCTCACAAATATTATACGGAGTGTTGGTTGCCACCACTTTAACAGGAACACTTACAATAGTCACATCGAACGAAGTCGGACACTGGTTGGTGTAAGTAAGCGTATAGACATTAGTACCAGAGGCAGGAGCCACTTTAATGGAAGACCCCTGATCTACAAACATACCCCCGTTCAACGTCCACACCAAGTCGTCGTCTGTAGAAACGACATCGGCCTTAATTGTCAATTCGGAGCCACAAGAATAAAAAACATGTCCATTTGCAGAAACCGCAGTCTGGGTCGACTCGCTATTATTCTCTTCCGAGAACGAGATGGAACCGACAACCGGTCCGTCGCCAATCGTGATGGTCTTGCTTTCGGCAGCAGTAGCCGTACAAGCACCAGCCGAGGCAGAAAGCGAATAGGTGTAAGTACGCGAAGCCGGGCCAGGCAACTCCGCAGTCGTGAAGTCAGCAGAGGTCACCGTCTTAGTCTCGCCCGCCTCGGCACTGGTCCAGGTGTAAGACACCTCGGCAGGAGAGACAGCGGAAGTGGTAGCGGTGAGGTCGACCGTAGTGCCCGGACAGGCGGTAGAAGCGCCCTCGATAGCCAAGTCGCGGATATAGTCGATTTGCACGGTAATAGGCACCATTTCAGAGGCACACTGGTTGCCACGTACATAGAAATAAGCCTGTGTATTGTAGGTGCCGCTCACGGCAACGGCCGTAGGGTCGGCAACCGCATCGTTCGAAGTCAGGTTGTAAGCCTTGGCCCAAACCTTAGCCGCCTTAACCGACCAAAGGTTAGCTGCCGACAAGTCGACAGTGGCAGGCTCACAGACTGGATCAGGATTAGCCGTAAGCAGAACCGGACGTGCATAAACCGAATCGATAAGGGCAGCAGCACGGCTAACCACCGCCTTGCCGTCCTTCATCCTTTTCTGCGCCACATAATAAGTATAAAGCTGGAAAGGCTCGTTATTGTCGACCACAGTAGAAGGCACAGGAGCGGCAGGGAGTTCTAACGCCTCCTTTTCCGCATCGGTAGCCTTTTCGTTCGGATTTTCGCTGTACCAAACCAGCGTATAGTCGTCAACAGCGTCGCCATTGCCCGCCACATTAACCGTGGCCGTCAGCGCAGCAGCCGTCTCGCCCTCGCAATAGGCGACAGACTCGGTAGACGGCATAGGGGCAGACGAGACGGTAACACGTACAGGCACCAACTCGCTCTCGCAGCCATACTCGTCGATCTGGCTCACGTAGTACGTATATTCGGCGTCACCTTCAAACGAAGCATCGTAATCAGGAGCCGGAACAGCGTTCAAAGGTGTTTTCGACGCATCGTACCAGCGGAGTTCGCAGCCGGCGGCAGCAACAGCCACCTGACTGTTCTGTGCCACCAGATTCTTGTACACGCCGCCATTATCGGCCGCATCGCTTTTCAAATAGTTGACCGTATAGTTGCCAAGAGGGACAGGCGTTTCACGGACGATCACCGAAACAGTGGCAGGTTCGCTGTAACAAACCGCATCGCCATTAAGTGTGGTCGGATGCGAGAACGTGCCGTATACGGTATACTCGTACACACCCGCCTTATCGGTAGGCGGAACAGGGTGTTCAACCACCTCGTCGCCGTAGTGCCACTCCAAACCGTTGGCAAAAGAGAAGATGCCCGGTTTTTCGGTAACCACAGCCGTAAGTTCGTCAGCAGGAGCATTTAGGCAGTACGCCAAGTCGGCCATAGTGACAGGCTTAGGCACCGTAGCGACAAGAATGGTCATGTGCGCCTTCTCGCTCTCGGCGAGTCCGTTCGTCTGCGACACCCAGTATTCGAGCGACATGCCGCCCACCGTGGCCGTGTAAGAGTTCATGTGTTCAGTACCCTTGCCATCGGGCGTGTTGTACCAAAGGAGTTTGAAACCAGGATCCGATTTGATGATGTATTTAGAGAAATCGATTTTCGTACCCACGCAAACGGTATCGTTGCGGACCTCCGGCATAGGCGCCATGTTCACAAGCACCGTCAGGCGGACCGTATCGCTAGGGCAACCCTCTTCGCTGACAGCACGAATCCAATAGTAGAAAGTACCAGCATCGTCGAGGCTCTGGCTAGGTACGTCAGTCGACCAAGAGTCGGCAAATTCACCATCCACAGCCACCGACCATTCAATACCTTCGGTCGAAGCCACCATCTCCTCTAGAGAAACCGACGCACCCGCCTTAACCTGTTCCGACATCAGCGTCTTCACAGGAACAGGAACATCGGGAACCTTGTTGATAACGGCATCGAGCGCAAAACCCGCATCGCAATAATCAGGAGCCGAGACAGTAACAACCGCCGTGCCGTCGGGATAAGAAGCGTCGAGTTTCAACACAGACCCCGTCTCCGTCAGTTTCTCACCCTCGTACTTCCACTGGTAGGTGGCACCTGGCAGTTTACAGTCAACAACGACAAAAGTAGAATCGCACTTGTTATCGGTGTATGCAGTAGCCTCAACAAGAGGTTTCTCGGTCACGGTAAACTTGCGTTTTCCGACACAGTTTTCCTTGTTGTAGCCAACGAAATAGAGCGTAGCTCCATTCTCAGCCACCTCGTATGTGTAAGTTTTATCTTTTTCATCGGAAGAGACAGGGACCAGAACGTTACCGTCGGCATCTTCCCAGCTCCAGCGCACAATAGTACCGTCGTTCGAGCCATTCAGCACCACTTCCTCGGTCCTGCATCCGCTCAGTTGCATATCCTTACCCATGTCGATAGCACCCGCACGTACAATTTTGAAAGGTTTTGAAATAGAGTAATTGCGGCACTTGTCGTCGTAATCGGCATCGCTAGGGTCGGAAATAAACTTCTGTAGGGCATCGTTGTTAGCCACCACCACACGGAAGTAGTTGGTGTCGGCAGGGTAATCGGCAGTATTGAAAGAATAGGTTTCCTTGTCGGAAATGCCGCCCATATTGTTCCAGACCTTGCCGTCGGTACTCTGCTGGAAGAGGTATTTCTGCTGGCCCTTGAAGAAAGACGTCAACAACTCCGAAACCTGCGAGCCCATGGTAAAATCGGTATTCGCACAGATAACCGTATCGCTGGCAAACGACTCCAAGTTCGAATAGATGTCGATACTAGGCGGCGAGCAGACCATGAAGCGGATATCGTCGATAATCAGGTCGTTACCCTTATCCCAATAAGAATAGTCACCCGTACCAGTAGATACGATTTCGAGGATGATAGACGAAGAAGACACCTGCAGTTCGTCGATGTGGACGCGAATCCAGCCGGCACCGGCAGTCGCCGTCTTCTTATCGGAAGCCAACACCTTACCCGTAGCGGCATCCTTAATGTTGATGGTCACCTCGGGGTCGGTACCACCCGACATATTGGCAATATAGGTTTCGAAATAGATATTCTTATCGGTACACAAGCCATCGATTTGCCGGGTGAAGATAAGGTCGCTATAATTGAGTGTGATATTCATAAAGAGGGCACCACCACCCGACTTACCAGTCACGAGACTCGAATGGTCGGAAGAGACGCCCGACATCCAGGTAGCGCGGGAGTTTCCGGAGATATCTTGATAGTAACCCGTCGGAGAAGGGACCACCACACCATAATAGCCGTCGTTAATCTGTCCGCTAGGGTCAAACACCATACCCGTTTTCGAGAGGTCGAAAGTAACGTCGGCTCGCTCAGGCGCGTACGTATCGGGCTGTTTGGCCGTATTGCCAAAGGCATCGGTATAGGAACGTATATCGTCGAAATAGCCGAAGTCGTCGTAGAAGACATCCATACGCGACATAGGGTTACCCTCGCCATCGACACAGCAGGTAATGGTTTTAATGTGTATGGTGTCGGAATTGACCCCATTTACAAGGCAGTAGTAGTAATAAGAGGCATCGGCCTTCTTCAGCTCCTCGTACAGGCTCTTTTTAGAGCCGACTTCCTTGAAAGAAGAGCCATCGGTAGAAGAGAACCATTTATAGGAAGCGGCATTGTACTCCTTGTCGAGCGAAATGAGCGCTTGCTCGCCGGCACAAATCTCAATACCCATGCTAGAAGTGACATGTGGCTTATAACAACCCTTGACACGCAAGTTGCTGATACCGACAGTCATACCCTTCACATAATTATATCCGGCAATAATATCTAACTTTATATAGTCTAACCCGTCGGCAAGCGTCCCCGACAATTTAACATGAGTGGAAGTACCCGGGTCAACCCTGAAAGCATCAGACACCTTACAGGAAGAAGCACCGTACTGGTCGAGGTCAATGCCAACGGTCACCTCGTAAGGGTCCCAAGAAGCAGCGGTTTTACCAATACCGTATTTAGTGCCATTCAGTCCATAGAGGTCAAACTCGACAGTGAAATCAGACCCCTTGTCGATGCCCCCAATCTTGTAACTAATCAGTTTGGTGAGTTTATAGTCGGCCTCGTCTTCTTTTCCGATATGTGCAACCAGCATATTCTGATCCATGTCGACATAGGTGCTGTCGAGCAAATGCGGATTAGAAGTAACGGCATAGACACTTCTGGTAGAGTCGAGGAAAGCCTGCGCCGAGTCGGCATAAACCAATCCGGAAGAGAATTTGCTACCTTCAGGCCCAACCGTCTCAACCAAGTTGAGGTCGCCCGCCCACAACGTATCACTGTGCGCCATGTCGTAGAAGTCGGAACCGCCAACCAACACAGGGCACTGGGCCGAGACCGGAGAGAGAACCGGAAACGCCATTAATAAGAACAAGACAACAAGTCCCCTAAAGGACGTATGTTTTTCCATGTTTTCCATGATTTATGTAGTTAATATCATACTATAAAAAGACCTACGTGTAATTACGTATAATATGTATAAACTCAACTATAATAGTTTCACAAGTCGTAGTTTCTAAGTTCCGTAAAGCTAACAAAAAACTTGTTTCGGAGCAAAGAAAAACAAGAAAAATTAGTTCTTGTTGATAACTATTTACAATAAGGACGCAAAAAGGGGCACTAGCCGCCTATTTACCAGCGGAACGCAGTAATTACAAAAGAAACAAATATTTCGCATTTTCAGATAAAAAAAGTATTTTTGCACCTATAATCTTATACCAGAAGACAAACAACTAAACAACAGCAAAAAAAATGAACAAAAATTTTGTGTGGTTTATGGCTGCGATAGCCGCCACAGGCGGACTATTGTTCGGCTTTGACACCGGCGTAATAAGTGGCGCCATACCGTTTATGCAAGCCGACCTGAACATAACAGACAACGAGATAGAAAGCATCACCACATTTGCCCTTATAGGCGCCATGATAGGCGCACTGGTGAGCGGAGCGCTAAGCGACCGTTTTGGCAGAAGGACAGTCATACTGGTCGCCGCCCTCATCTTCCTGGTAGGTGCGTTGTGGTGTGGCATAGCGCCAGACGTAACCCACCTGATGCTGGCCCGCATCTTCTTGGGAATTGGCATCGGAATAGCGTCGTTCTCAACCCCACTCTATATAGCCGAAATTTCGCCAGCCCGCATCCGCGGCACACTGGTGTCGATGTTCCAGTTGCTGATAACCGTCGGACTGCTGGCCGCCTTCCTGAGCGACAGCGCCATAGCCGACAACACCAACAACAGCTGCTGGCGCAACATGTTCTACGTGGGTGTGGTACCTGCCATCATCTTGCTGATAGGTATGCTGATACTGCCAGAAAGTCCGCGCTGGTTGCTGAGCAAGCAACGCGAAGACGAAGCCCGCAAAATCATGTGCAAATATGAAGACCCAGCGGTGATAGAGACCGAAGTGGAGAGCATGAAGAGAGACCTGCAAGAGGCAAGCAACCAGATGAGCTTAGCCGAAACATTCAAGAGCAGATGGATGTTCTATCCGATGATGTTGGCCGTCCTCATTATGTTCTTCCAGCAGGCAGTGGGCATCAACACCGTCATCTACTACGGCCCAAGCATCTTCCAGAAAGCCGGATTCGCCGACAGCGAGGCCGCCGTAATGGCACAGGTGAGCGTAGGCGTAGTGAACGTCATCTTCACCATTGTCAGCCTCTTCCTAATCGACAAGTTGGGCCGCCGCAAGCTGTTCTTCCTCGGCATGATTGGTATGGTAGTCACCCTGCTGATGATAGCCTTCTGCTTCACCAACCTCGACACCATGGGCGACACCGGCCGCTACGGCATAGTTTGCAGTATGCTGGGCTACATCGCCTTCTTCGCAGTCAGCATGGGTCCATTGGGCTGGCTGATTATTACCGAAGTGTTCCCGATAAGAGTCCGCGGTGTGGGCAGTTCCATTGGTTCGGTAGCCAACTGGACTTTCAACAGCCTGATTGTGTGGACCTTCTTCAAGATGATAACCTCATTCACCAACCACTTCAACGGCAACGAGTCATACGGCACCGCCGGCGTGTTCTGCGTGTTTGCGTTGGTAGCTATGGCAGGCATCGTGTGGGGCTACCTCTATTTGCCAGAAACCCGCGGCAAGAAGTTGGAGGACATCGAAGCCCACTGGAAGAAAGGTGGACATCCGAAAGACTTATAACACCATTTATATATTTTTTATGAGATTTTTAAAACTACTAGGCAGCGTGGCTTTTACAAGTGCTTTACTCGCCAGCTGCTGCAACCAGGAAAAGTGCGGAGCCAACAAAGAAGGCAACTGCGACAAAGGCAACTGCACAAAGGTTAACCAGACCATTGAGACCATCAAAACCCGCAGAAGTTGCCGCATTTTTAACCCAGACTCAATGCCAAGCAAGGAAGTGCTGGCACAGATTGCAGAGGCTGGTACCTGGGCTCCGACCGGAATGGGCACACAGAACCCCATCATTTTGGTGGTTACCCAGAAGGAAATGCGCGACCGCATTATGAGAATGAACGCCAAAGTGATGGAAAAAGACAGCATCGACCCCTTCTACGGAGCTCCCTGCATGATGATTGTATTGTGCAAGAAAGACAACAACCTGACCGTATATGACGGAACCACGGTAATGACCACCCTTATGCTGGCTGCAAAGTCGCTGGGTGTAGAAAGCTGCTGGATTCACCGCGCGAAAGAAGAGTTTGAGACCGAAGAGGGCAAAGCCATCTTGAAAGACCTCGGTATAGAAGGCGAATATGAAGGTATTGGCCACGTGGCACTCGGCTACGCAAAAGGAGAAATACCTGCGCCAAAAGAAAGAAAGCCAGACTACATTCACTGGATTGAATAAAACTGAATAAATAAGTAACAACAATAAAAGGCCGTGATTTGTTCACGGCCTTTTCTGTTGCCGCCAACAAGCCACCCCACGCCCCGCAGCAACAAGACCAAGAGCGGGAAAAAACTTCCTAAGAATAAATCTGTTGATATTTAAGAAGAGAAAAATTTGCTTTTTAGTTGAAAAAAAATCAATTTTGTAAGAAGCGTCATTCAAATAGCCCTCAAAAAAGGGCGGCGCAAGCCAGTAGAAGGGCGCCAAAGAAGCAGCGGTTAGCAGGAAATACAACTTCTGATAACTCATAAACAAGCAATTAGAAAAAGAAACAAGAATACAACCACATGAAAAAACGAATTGTCACCATCGCACTGCTACTCGGAACAGCCATGGGCATGCAGGCAAAGATTCTACGAGTCAACAATTCGCCAAACATTGAAGCAGGCTACAACTCCCTATCGAATGCCTTGCTTGATGCGGCGATAGGCGATACCATCTATCTGGAACCGTCATCACAAGCATACGGTGAGCGTGACGCATACGGTTTCAACGACATGAAGATCAACAAGCAGGTCACCATACTGGGTCCGGGCTACTATCTGGCAGAGAACAAGATTACAGAGTTTGCCGCCGGAGAGACCTTTATAGGAGGAACTGTCCGCATCAGCGCCGACAACGTGAACATTTCGGGCGTCATCATGTCGAACGTGCGCATCGAAGCCAACAACGTAACGCTTCAGCGTTGCCAGATTCTGAACGGTAGCAGCACCGCTGTGAAAATCAACACCGACGTGAACGGCAGCGTAATAGAACAGTGCTTTGTAGTGGGAGACATACAGGGCCAGAACTATCCGCACAACGTTATGGTGAACAACAATATCATCTGTGGTAACGTACTCGGCTTGGAACGCAGCCGTATCGAGCACAACACCTTTGGAAAATACAACCGCTTCGGAACCGTTCGCGACTTGAAGTTCTGCACCGTAATCGAGAACATTATGGAGAACCAGGGAAAGAGCAAGAACAACACCTCGGCATTTGTAAACAACTTTGTAGGCGACTTCACCAGCTATATGGAGAAACCCGACTTCACCCTTGACGCGAACTACCGCATCAAGCTGAATGCCCCAATCTCGACCAAGAGTTCCGACGGAGGTCCGCTTGGCGCATTTGGCGGCGTACTTCCATACGTAGTCAGCGGTTTGCCAGACGTGCCGGTCATTTCAAACGTAACCGGTCCGACATCGGTAAACTCTTATCAAGGCCTACCAATTACCGTTACCTACAAAATTGACAAGTAAATGAAAAAGCAACTCTATACAATAGCGCTTTTGGGTGTTAGCGCGCTAGCGCAGGCACAGCCTGAAGTAATCTCAACCGAATACTTTTACGACAAAGACCCTGGTTATGGCAAAGGCTATTCAGCAGGCACCTGCGACAACGGCCGCCAAGACTTCAACGCCGACATCAGCCGTTTGAAGCAGGGTTTCCACACCTTGAACGTGCGCGGAAGAAACGTATATGGATGGAGCCACACCGTTACCTTCCAGTTTGTACTGTTTGACAAGGCCGACGAGATTCTCGGTACCGAATACTACTTCAACGAGGACCCAGGAGCCGGCAAAGGCACTTTCACCGCCATCAACAGTGGCGACTCGACTAAAAGCGTGAAAACCAATGCCGCAAACATCAACTACAACATTGCGAACATCGACCCAGGCTACCACCATTTGAGCGTACGCGCTTTAAATGGCGACAAGACCTGGACTCCATCTATCACTACCCCATTCGTGTACCTGAAGTCGCCTGAACAGCCAAAGAAGGCGGAATACTTCTTCGACCACGATCCGGGCGAGGGTAACGGAAAGGTCATCAAGAACGACGGCAACAACATGGCCTTCGCTATGGAGACCTCGAACCTGAGCAACGGCAACCACGTCCTCTACGTGCGTACACAAGACGGTGCCGGCAACTGGAACATGGAAGAAATCAGCCCATTCACCCTTCACAAGAAGGACGAAGTGGCAAAAGCCGACTGGAACATTCCGGTCTACATCTCTCCAAATCCGGCCCAGTACAGCTTCACCATCCAGTTTGGCAAGCACATTTCAGAGAACGACTCAGTAACCGTCAGCATCTTCTCGCAGTCGGGTAAGGAGTTGAGCCGTGCCAACTACCCTGTAGTGAACAACGTAATAACCCTGAGCACCGCCAAGTATTCGAGCGGCTCGTACCTCGTCCAGATTTCAAAGGAATGGTTGAGCACCTCGAAGCGCCTGATCATTAAGAAGCGCCAGAGCGAAAGCGAAGAAGCAGAGTAAACAACAAAAAAGCATAAAAAAAGCCACTTCCGCACAGAAGCGGGACCGATGCAACCCGATTCAGTTAACACGGAAGTGGAAGACAAATACGACTAAATGGCAGAAAAAATATTTCTTATAGAAAACGCTGACCCCGTTATTTTGTTCGGGGTAAACGAAGAAAACCTGCATCTGATTAAGAACCTGCACCCCAAACTGAAAATCGTTGCACGCGGAAACGCAGTGAAGGCAATGGGCGACGACGACGAGATTGCACAGTTTGGGATTGTTCTTGACAAAATAGAGAAATACTGCACAAAATACAACTCGCTACCCGAAGACGTGGTAATCGACTTCATAAAGGGTAAGCAGCCCGCCGAGAAAAAAGAGAGCGAGGACCTTGTCATCTACGGGGTAAGCGGCAAGCCGATTGTAGCACGAACCCACTCGCAAGCCGACATGCTGAAGGCGACGAAAGAGAATGACATGGTATTTGCCATAGGTCCGGCAGGAAGCGGAAAGACGTACATAGCCATAGCCATGGCAGTGAAAGCGCTGAAGAACCGCGAGGTGCGCAAAATCATACTCAGCCGTCCGGCCGTAGAGGCTGGCGAGAAACTGGGCTTCCTACCCGGCGACATGAAGGAAAAGATAGACCCTTACCTCCAACCGCTGTACGACGCCCTGGAAGATATGATACCGACCCCCAAGCTGAAGGAGATGTTGGAAGACAACATCATACAGATAGCACCACTGGCCTTTATGCGCGGCCGCACGCTAAGCGACGCATTCGTGATACTGGATGAGGCGCAAAACACGACAACGGCACAAATAAAGATGTTCCTGACCCGTATGGGCATGAACAGCAAGATGGTGATAACAGGCGACGTAACCCAGATTGACCTGCCTAGCAGCCAACGCTCGGGCCTGATAGAGGCGATGGGCATACTGAAAAAGGTGAAGGGCATAGCCAAGATAGAGTTCGACAAAAAGGACATTGTGCGCCACAAACTCGTACAACGCATAGTGGAGGCCTACGATGCCGACGCACGCCGCAAGAAACTAGCAGAAAAAAAGGCAGAAAAAGAACCAATACAAACAAAAGCATAACAAAAAATGGGAGCTTTAACAAAAACAGATTTCAAATTTGAAAATCAGAAAAGCGTATACCACGGCAAAGTCCGCGATGTGTATAACATTGACGACGACCTGATGGTGATGGTGGCAAGCGACAGAATTTCAGCGTTCGACGTAATCCTTCCAAAGGGTATTCCTTTCAAGGGCCAGGTATTGAACCAGATAGCTGCAAAATTCCTTGATGCTACGCAAGACATCGTACCCAACTGGAAACTGGCGACGCCCGACCCAATGGTAACCGTAGGTTTGAAGTGCGAAGGTTTCCCTGTAGAGATGATCATCCGCGGCTATCTTACCGGTTCGGCATGGCGCGAATACAAGGCTGGCTGCCGTGAACTGTGTGGCGTTAAGCTGCCAGAAGGCATGCGCGAGAACGAGAAGTTCCCAGAACCAATCATCACCCCAACGACTAAAGCCGCAGAAGGCCACGACGAGAACATCTCGAAAGAAGAGATTTTGAAGCAGGGCCTTGTCAGCAAGGAAGACTACGAGCAGGTTGAGAAATACACCCGCGCCCTCTTCCAACGCGGTACAGAAATTGCTGCCCAGAAGGGCCTCATCTTGGTCGACACCAAGTACGAGTTCGGCAAACGCGACGGCAAGGTGTACCTGATTGACGAGATACACACCCCTGACAGCAGCCGCTACTTCTACAGCGAAGGCTACCAGGAGAAGTTTGAGAAGGGCGAGGAGCAGAAACAGCTTTCAAAGGAATTTGTCCGCCAATGGTTGATTGAGAACGGCTTTATGGGCAAGGAAGGCCAGAAAGTGCCAGAAATGACCGAAGCATACGTCAACAGCGTCAGCGACCGCTACATTGAACTCTACGAGCACATTGTAGGTGAAAAGTTCGTGAAGGCGACCGAAAGCGACCTTGCAGCACGCATCGAGAAGAACGTGAGCGAATACCTGAAGAACAGGAAGTAACCCATAAGGAAAAATAAACTGAAATAGAAGCGGAACAGGCCAGCCTGCTCCGCTTTTATTTTTTCCGAACAAAAGCACGGAAGAGGCAAGCCATTCGACATGGGAAGAATTTTCGATTAATATTTGTTATACGCACAAGGAAGCATTAATTTTGCAATTATTATTACAGCCATTTATAAGATAGTAATATCATAAAATTAGATATATGCAGTTAAAAGAATTTCTATGCTGTTGCAGCTTGTTATGCATAAGTTTATCGGCAAACGCAACAAAGAACCACATGGTGGTTACTTTTAAAGAAGGCGGGCATTACGACTTCCTATTAGAAGAAAAGCCGACCATCACCTTCGATGACGACCACCTAATTGTCAACGAAAATGCGTCGACCACTTATGAGCTCGACAATGTAGACGGTTGGTACTTCTGCGACGAATACTCCACCACAACCACGGCAGAAGCCAGCAAGATACGTATTATTTGCACCAACGAATCGGAAATAGCGATAGAACAAGCAGGCGAGAACACCACCGTACATTTAACCAACGCATACGGCAAGTCCATCGCCTCCACCAAGACCGGTGCCAGTGGCACCGCCACCATCAGCCTGCCAGTCAGCAAAGGCGTATACATCCTCAATATCGGCAACCAATCGTTTAAGCTAATCCGCAAATAAAATGAAGAAACAGCTACTATACCTTACCACAGCAGCGGTTACAGGCATTGCTTCCGCCTCTATGCAAATGCGAACCATAATGTCGGATAAATCAAACTTCCGCTTCGACGTCGACAGCATTGTAGAAGTTAAAATAAACAAAGACACCGCAAATAACAGGTCGCTGGTCATAGCCAAAACAGACAGTACGAAGGCTGACCTCAGCACCTCGATGATAACACAAATCTATTACGATGACGCACCCGACACCATCAGCCAGGGAGTAACCATAAGCGGAGAGATTGGCGGCTATTCGTATGTAGACCTTGGTTTGGAGAGCGGAGTAAAGTGGGCGACCTACAACGTAGGCGCCACAAAACCAACCGAAACCGGTGCCTACTTCGCATGGGGAGAAATCAGCCCCAAAAAAACATACGATGAAAGTACATACAAATGGGGGAACTTCTATACAAATACCATCTCAAAATATACATGGGATAAAGAAGACATAGGAGACGGTCTGACAGTGTTACAACCAGAAGACGATGCGGCTACCGCAAACTGGGGAAGGGGTTGGCGTATGCCTAGAACCAAAGAGCAACAAGAACTGATTGACGGTTGCACATGGGAATGGTCCGACGACTATATGGGAAGCGGTGTAGCAGGCAGAATAGGAACCTCAAAAACGAACGGGAACATAATTTTCCTACCAACAACAGGGTATGGCCACTACGGAGGAATCTACAACGAGAATAGAGACGGGAACTACTGGTCTTCAAGCAAAGAATGTGAAGAGTGCGAAATGGACGTAATCCACAGTAACGAGTATGCCGCCTTTCTCTGTTTTTATGAACCTGACAATTATTTCAAAATGTATAGATTTGAGGGTGACCTAGGACGTCATTACGGTATGTGTGTCCGTGCGGTTTCGGGACTTTACAACATAAAGAAAAAATACACCGTAGTATTCTATGACTGCAACAAGACCCCAATAAAAGAACAAAAAGTGACAGAGGGCATGGCAGCAACCGCACCCGACAAAATAGAAGGATGTGAGAACGAAAACACCCAGTTTACCGGTTGGAGTGATTCATCGTTTACACATGTTGTTTCAGACCTGGACATATACCCCGTCTATAAACACATAACAACAGAAAAAGACTTTGAAGATGGCGAGATAAACGGCTACACCTATGTAGACCTTGAACTACCAAGCGGTTTGAAGTGGGCCACCCACAATGTGGGAGCGTCTGTAAAGGAAGAAACAGGGAACCTTTATGCTTGGGGCGAGACAAAAGAGAAAGAAACTTACGACTGGACAACCTACAAATGGGCTGAAGGCGATTACAAATCCATCACAAAATACAGTACAAACAGCAGCTACGGTATGCAAGACGACCTAACCACCCTTGACGCTAGCGATGACGCCGCAACTGAAAACTGGAACGAAGACTGGCGAACTCCGACTAAAACAGAAATGAAAGAACTGATTGAAGGCTGCTTATGGGAGTGGACCGATAATTTCAACGACACAACCGGAATGAAAGGTATGATTGGCACTTCGAAACAGAACGAAAAAAAGATCTTCCTGCCAGTATCGGCCCTCACTGAGGAAGAAGGCGACTTCCTACAAGCCGTATACGGGACAGCCTCACTAGGCTCACGCAGCAATAACGCAAGCGCCGTTTATGTCAACAAAAACGGAATTATCGAAGAAGACAACAGCCGCTCGAAAGGAAGGTATTTCCGAGCTGTGGCAAAATAAACTTTGCAAAAAGCAACCGCAAATACAGTACACTGCATTTGCGGTTGCTGGCTATATATATACCTGACATATTGTTCCGTTAGGGGAAAACTGCAAAAAATTGCCACGGAATGTTGCAATAATAAATAGTTTAACTATCTTTGCCATAGTGGCACAGCCACTAATTGGGAGCCAGACTGTCTCCCCCACTACTATAAGTGTAACTTAAATTTAACTGACGATGGACGCACAATCAATCATTAACCTTGTAACAAAGAACGCAAGTGCAATTTCAGCACTTTCATCAACCGACTCGAAACTAGAGAGCGTCATCAAACTTATCAAGGCAAACAGCAGTAGTAAAACCGGCGGACTGGCCGGCGCCATAGGAGCGCTTGGCGGCCTGCTCGGCAAGAATAAGGGCAACGACATTTCGTCGCTGGTGATTACAGCCCTCACCCTTTTGAAAGGAAAAGACCTGAACAGTTCGAACATCAGTTCAATTGTAAGCGCGGCATTGAAGGGCAACAGCAGCGCAAACTCGGTTGTCACCACCATTTTGAACATGATTAAGAAGTAAAAGAAACCCCTTCAAAGCAAGGTAAAAAGAGGATGTACCGGCAAAGGAACATCCTCTTTGCCGTAAAAAAGAACGGGGAAGTTCAGGATTTTGTCGGACCAACCGTATTGATAATGGCACAAGTTTTGTTATCTTTGAAGATATAACGTTGAACAAACAAAAGTAAACTGCATATGAAGAAATTACTGAAACTAATACCGATACTGTTAAGCGTACTCTGCCTAACAAGTTCGTGCATATACGTAGACGATGACGACAAATGGAGAGACGACGACTATTACTACGATCCAGACGAAGAGCTCTGCATGTATCTTAGAGATGGCCGTTGGTATCCGTTCTCAAAATCGGGTTTGACCGACTGCGAGTTCAATTCGTATATGATATTCCGTGGGCACTATATGTACACCTACGACTGCCACGATGTGAACTACGACAGTGGTTCGTACGACGTCCACAACGGTTACCTGAACATCCATTACGAGAACGGTGACCTGATGACCTACCGCATTGTTGTAGCAACAAACGGCGAGTTGGAACTGCGCTCTACGAGCGACGGTGTGACTTACCTGTACGTCAGGAACTAACCCGCAAAGACATAGCACAAAAAAAGGAACGCCAGAAGCGTTCCTTTTTTTATATTGTATCACCACTCGGGCTTTTGTGGCGCATAGCGCAAACGGTCGCCCACCAGTTCGAGTTGTGGAAGGGTGTTATTCGAGAAGACGCCACCCGTACCCAAGCCCTGCGGCAGCGGGTTATTTTTAAGATAGGTCCACTGTGCGATGGCATTGAGCCCCACATTCGACTCGAGCGCCGAGGTTATCCACCACCCTATGCCGTTGGCCTCAGCCGCATCAATCCACTCTTGCGTGCCCGAGAAGCCGCCATGCAGGCTGGGTTTGAGCACCAGGAACTGCGGTTTGACCTCGCGCACAAACTGCTCGCGCTGCGCTTTGTCGAGAATGGGGATAAGTTCCTCGTCGAGAGCGATAGGGATAGGCGAGTTGGCGCACAACTTGGCCAATGTCTCTATTTGTCCGGCCTTGATAGGCTGTTCGATGGAATGAACCCCCAGCGCGGCCAACTTGTCGAGGACGGCCGGCGCCTCTTCGGGCGAGAAGCCGCCATTGGCATCGACACGAATCGTAACATCGTCGGCCGAATAACGCTGTCGGATGGCGGCAATCAGTTCCAGTTCGTCGTCTAAATTAATGGCACCGATCTTCAGCTTAATGCAGCGGAAGCCGTTACGCAGTTTGAGTTCCATCCGTTCCCGCATCTTTTCCTTCGTGCCCATCCAAACCAGTCCGTTAATCTGTATTTCGCCCTTCCGTTCGGTAAAGTCGGACTTGAACGGCTGCATTTTCCCGCCATTGAGCAAATCGGCCAAAGCGGTTTCAATGCCCATCAGAATAGACGGGTAGTTGCGGAAGCGTTCGCGGAAATCGGGTTCGTACTTGTCGAAATTCCAGCAACAGTCGGCCAACACCTTCTCGTAATCGGGCGTATCTTCCACCGACAGTCCACGGAAGAGGGCGCACTCGCCCAGACCGACAATGTCGGGTTGGTCTTCGTCTTGAATGCGGATGAAGTAGGTATCTTTGGTGTGCAACACCCCGCGCGAGGTACCCCCGGGTTCAATAAAGTTCAGCGTGTATTTCGAGAAAGAAGCGTTGAGCATGCTTAAGGGAATTTAGGGAACTTAGAGAAATCGGGTTTTCGTTTTTCCAAGAAAGCGTTACGCCCCTCCTGCGCCTCGTCCATCATGTAGAACATGAGCGTAGCGTCGCCGGCCAGTTGCATAATGCCCTCTTGTCCGTCGAGTTCGGCATTCAGTCCGCGCTTAATCATACGCAGTGCCATAGGGCTTCTTTCCAGCATAATTTTGCACCATTCCACGGTTTCGTCTTCCAGTTTGTCGAACGGCACCACCTTGTTGACCATACCCATTTCGAGCGCCTCTTGTGCCGAATACTGGCGGCAGAGGAACCAGATTTCGCGCGCCTTCTTCTGCCCCACAATGCGGGCCAGGTAAGAAGAGCCGAAGCCAGCATCGAAGCTGCCGACCTTAGGGCCGGTTTGTCCGAAGATGGCATTTTCGGAAGCGATGGTGAGGTCGCAGACCAAGTGCAACACATGACCGCCACCAATAGCATAGCCGTTCACCATAGCAATGGTAGGCTTAGGCAGCGAGCGAATAGCCTTGTGGAGGTCGAGCACGTTGAGGCGTGGCACACCGTCGTCGCCCACATAGCCGCCACGGCTCTTGTAGTTCTGGTCGCCACCCGAACAGAAAGCCTTGTCACCCTGACCGGTCAGCACCACTACCCCAATTTCGGGCGTTTCGCGGCAGATGGCGAAAGCGTCGAGCATTTCCTTGTTGGTTTGGGGGCGGAAAGCGTTGCGCACCTTCTCGCGGCAGATGGTAATTTTAGCGATACCCTCGAAGAACTCGAAACGGATGTCTTCGTAGTCCTTTATTTTAGTCCAGTTACGTTGCATAATAGTAAGATATGATTATAAGACAAAGGTACAAAATTAAAAGCGACTGGCGAACAAGAAAAGCGGGAGTGTGTCGAAATAAAGACACACTCCCGCAGTGTATAGCGCAATCCCAACAAAGAGGGAGGGAAGTTACATATTCACCTTATATCCCTTTTCCTTAACTTCGTTAAGAATTTCTTTAGCGACGTCAATGCCCAAATTTTTTCCCCACTCCATACAATCTTTCGTAAGATCAGGAGTGACAGCTGACATTTTTTTTCCAACAGGCGATTTATAGAAAGCCACAATCTCTTTCATTTCCTGTTTAGAAAAATACTTTGCATAAATTTCTGCCACTGGTTCCACAACTTTATCTGTAGTAAATTTCTCTTTGAACTTTTCAAACAGAGAAATCCAAAGCGACTCAGGAGCTTCAGGAACAAGAGATTTGCAATGCTCTATCATTTGAGGCACAATTGCTTCGATGGTAGCGTCGAAACTCGACAATTTTAAATACTCTTTTGTGAGTTCACGGTATTCGTCATCAGCAGTTTGGGCACTAGCAGAGAAAACAGAGAAAAAAGCGGCAAAGAAAGCCGCACAGAAAAATCTTTTCATTTTCAAATCGATATATATTGTATCCACAAAAATAAGAAAACAAAGAGATACGCAAAACATTTAGGGCTGAAAATGGTAACTGAAAGTCCGCAAAAATGACTAACTTTACAAGTTAAAGAGAAACAACAAAACAATAACACCTAAAAGAAATGAAAGTAGCAGTAATTGGAGGTGGCAACATGGGTGGCGCAATAGCCCGTGGCCTCTATAAAAGCGGATTGGTAAAAGCCAACGACCTGTACGTAGCAGACAAGAGTGAAGCCGTTTTGGAAGCGACCAAGAAGGACATTCCCGGTGTAAACACCAGCGATGACGGCAAAAACATCGTAAAAGACGCGAACTACGTAATAGTTGCTGTAAAGCCCTGGCTGATGGAACCGGTTGTAACCGACTTGTCGGCATCGCTCGACCCTAAGCAACACACTTTCATTTCAATAGCAGCCGGTGTTGCCCTTGAAAAAGTAAAGGGCTACCTAGGTAACCGCAACTTCACCTTGTTCCGCATCCTTCCGAACACAGCAATCGCTATGCTTGAAAGCATGAGCTTCGTAAGTTCGATGAACGCAACCAAGGAACAGGAGCAGGCAGTACTCGACATGTTTGGCAAGTTGGGCAAGGCCATCGCTATTCCAGAGAGTCAGATGGCCGCATTCACCAGCATTTCAAGCTGCGGCATCGCCTACATTCTCCGCTTCATCCGTGCAGCGGCCGAAGGCGGTTGCGAACTGGGCATCCGTCCGGACATCTGCCACGAGGTGGTAGCTCAGACTATGATTGGCGCCGCCAAACTAATATTGCAGAACCACAGCAACCCAGAAGTTGAAATCGACAAGGTAACCACCCCTGGCGGCTGGACCATAAAAGGCTTGAACGCAATGGAAGAAAACGGCTTCACCAAGAGCGTGATTGCCGGCATTAAGGCAAACGGATAAAACCCGTTGAAAAAGGGAACAAAAAAATACAGAAGAGATAAAAAAAGCAATGCTCAGATATAAGAAAGTAACCATAAAGATAGGCAGCAACGTACTCACCCGCCCAGACGGCAGTTTGGACTTCACCCGCATGAGCGCGCTTGTAGACCAAGTGGCCGAGCTAAAGAAGCGGGGCGTGGAAGTTGTAATGGTATCGAGTGGCGCAGGAGCCGCCGGAAGAAGCCAGGTGCACCCTGAAGACAAGCTGGATGCGGTATCGCAGCGCCAGCTGTTCTCGGCCGTAGGCCAGGCCCACCTCCTCCACCGCTACTGCATGCTGTTTAGCGACCACCACATATTGTGCGGACAGGTACTGACCACCAAGGAGAGCCTTGGCAAACGCGACCACTACCTGAACCAGCGCAACTGTATGCGTGTTATGCTGGACAACGACGTCATTCCTATCGTGAACGAGAACGACGCCATATCGGTTACCGAACTTATGTTTACCGACAACGACGAGTTGAGCGGCCTTATAGCCACCATGATGGACCACGAGGCCCTCATCATCCTCAGCAACATCGACGGCATCTACAACGGCAATCCGAAAGACGAGGGTTCGTCGGTCATCCGCGAGGTGTTGCCGGGCAAACGCGATTTGAGCGAATACATACAGACCAGCAAGAGCAGCTTTGGCCGTGGAGGTATGCAGACCAAGACCAACATTGCCAGCAAGGTGGCAGACGAGGGCTTGGAAGTCATTATTGCCAACGGCAAACGCGACAACATTTTGCTGGACCTGATGGACAGCGAGAAGGACACCCTGTGCACGCGCTTCGTGGCATCGCCAGAGCCAACATCGAGCGTCAAGCGCTGGATTGCCCACAGCGAGGGCTTTGCCAAGGGTGAGATTCACGTAAACGCCAACTGTACACAAACCCTTATTGAAGGCGACTCGGCCGTTTCTATCCTCCCGGTAGGCGTGGAACGCATTGAG
>ODAI011813094.1_pt1 | contig 42692 bp, 40 predicted proteins | sample 1539321 | NCBI WGS metagenome assembly ODAI01 (sample SAMN02144231, study PRJEB22623) | gut metagenome | biome: sheep rumen | host: Ovis aries | place: New Zealand
GAAACACTAGCACAGCGCTTCGATGTACGCCTTTTGGGGCGCGGTAAGCGCGTTTTTGCCCGGTTAGACGCCGAAGACGACAAATGGTACTACTTTTCCCTCGCATACATTCCACGCGCGCTAAATAACCGCGACGTGAATAACGCGATAGTTCAGATGTTTTTCATAGGTAAGTGGCGCGTCCACAAGCTTTCGCTTTGGGCTGAACCGGAAGATATTAACCATTACGGCAACGATTCTAACAAAACATTCTATCATTTAGTCAATAGGTAGCACCCACTTGGACACAATCGGGTTTTGAAAGTTATTATGCAGAAAATAGGGGTGGGATTTTTTCTTGACACAAAGTGGTAAAATATTGTGGACTTTTAGCCAAAATGATCATAAGATTCGATCATGAAATATACAATCACGATAGAGGAAACTGTCGCTAAGGATTTCGAAGTCGAAGCCGACGGCGCCGAAGAAGCCTATGAAACGGCCGAACAGAAATACAAGTCAGGCGAATTCGTCCTAGATCCAGGAGAATGCCAATTCAGACAGATAGCCATTACGGCGCCAAGCGATGAAGCTACAGAGTGGAGAGAGTTCTAGCCGTCAGTGAAAATACGGCATTTCATGGTATAATATTGGTATGGAAGAAGTCAAGGCGGCGGTGGTAAAATTCACAAAAGACAGAGACTGGGATCAGTTTCATTCCCCTGCTAACTTGGCAAAATCAATTGCAATTGAGTCAGGTGAACTTCTTGAATGTTTTCAATGGAACGACAACTACGACAAAAAGGAAGTTTGCAAAGAACTGGCCGATGTAGTTAATTACGCGATTCTCCTAGCTGACAAGCTCGGCGTTAGCCTTGAAGATATTGTTATGGAGAAATTAGAGGAAAATTCTAAGAAATATCCGGTAGATAAATCTAAAGGTAATAGCAAAAAATATACGGAATTATAATATGTCAGAAAAATCCTTCCAAATCAGAAACTACTCTTTCGACCAAAAAGCAATCAGCAACTTGGCCGTAGAAGATCATTTGGAAGAAAACTGGCCAGTAGTTTATCAGATTTACAACAACCAGCAAATCTACATCGGCGAAACTACAAATCTTAAAAACCGCATGAACCAGCACCTAGCGAATGTCGAGAAGTCGAGCCTCAGACATGGATCAGTAAAAGTAGTTTTCGATGAAACATTCAACAAAAGCGCCGCACTAGATTTAGAGTCTTATCTCATTCAATATTTTAGTGGCGACGGAAAGTTTAAGGTTCTAAATCGCAACGACGGCATGTGTGACCGCGATTATTACAAGAAAAAAGAATATCGCGAAACTTTTGAAGAAATTTGGAACCGCCTCCGCGAGTTAAAAATTGCCGATAAAACTATTTCAGAAATTAATAATTCCGAACTGTTTAAGTTCTCTCCATACAAGAACCTAAACTTTGAGCAGTTAAACGTAGTGACTGAGATTGTCCAAAATATCGACGAGGCCATTACGCACGATATTAAAAGCCTTTCAGTTATCGATGGTGATGCCGGCACCGGTAAGACTATCGTCATTATGTATCTTGCAAAACTATTAGCCGATCTACAATCATTCGATAACCAAAACGATGATATTGACGACGAGTCAAACTTTAATATTTTCTTTGAGCTGGAACATATTAACCAGAACTTCAAGAATAAAAGCATTGCCCTGGTAATTCCGCAGCCATCACTATGCGGTCGCATTCGTAAAATCTTCGACAAAATCGATCTCGGTGATGCAAATGTCAAAATCTTCTCGCCAGTCCAATTTGGCAAATGCGACGACGACTTTGATATAACTTTGGTTGACGAAGCACACCTTTTAAAAGTAGGTGTTACCGGCACGCTAGGTAAGCAAGTTCACGAGATTGATCAAAAAATCTTTGGCGATACCGGCATCCACTCAGAACTAGACTGGATCATGGCAAAATCTAAGAACGTTGTCCTAGTATTTAGCGACCAACAACGCATCCGCCCGGCAAACATTAACAAAGGCGATATTCTAAAATATGCTGATGAATATAATATGCGAGGATACTACCTTAAGACACAAATGCGCTCACTTGGTGGCAAAAAGTATATAGACTACATCCACGATATTCTTTCCAATGGTTTTAGGCCGACAGAAAAAGAAACTTTCGGGAACTTCGAAGCGAAGATTTTTGATAACATCCAAGATTTTGCAGAAGCTATGGAAAAACGCGAAGCCGAATATGGCTTGTCGCGTATGGTGGCCGGTTTTGCTTGGAAATGGAATTCCAAAAACAATAAAAGCGCGTATGATATCGAAATCGATGGCATGAAATTTCGCTGGAACAGTACCCAAAACAACTGGATTGGCTCTAAGAACGCGCCAAAAGAAGTTGGCAGCATTTATACCGTGCAAGGTGACGATTTAAATTATGTAGGAATAATTATCGGAAACGATTTGATTTATCGCGACGGAAAACTCGTTTTCAATCGTAAAGCCTGTGCAGACTCTGGCGCCATGAAGCGTAGTCAACGCCAAGTAACCAATAATGAGCAAATTAGTGAAGTAGACATGCTAGAGCAAGTTTTGAGAACTTACAGAATTCTTATGAATCGCGCAGTCAAAGGTATCTACATTTATGCGTGTGATGAAGCGCTGCGTGCATATTTAAGTAATTATTTCGACAACTAATATGGAATTATTTCTTTTACTGCCATTAGTCACAATAGTATTCTTTATAGTAATTGCCATTGCATTTATTGTTGGCTTTTATAACTCAGATCGATTTAAGAATCCAGAGGAATACAAAGATGCTGGCAGCACTGGCGAGCGAATTATTTATACCACGCTACGTGACAAAATACACATTCCAGAAAAACAGATACTAAGAAACGTTTACATACCAACTGCAGACGGAAAAACATCAGAAATCGACTTATTAGTGGTATCTAGAAAGGGACTTTTAGTTTTTGAGTGCAAAAACTACGCCGGCAATATTTACGGAGATATAAAGCGCAAAAAATGGATACAATACTTAGGCAAACAGAAAAATTTCTTTTATAATCCATTTTTGCAGAACAAGAATCACGTCAAACATCTCAAAAAGTATCTAGAACAATTTGGCGATTTACCGTCATATCCTTTCGTAACGACAATTTCGCGCGGCAAATGGAAAGTTAGAAATCTTGGGCCAAATGACTATTTCCTTGGATATAATTGTCACCTAATAGATATCTATAACGCCATGCCAAATTCAGATTTGATGCAACGTCACTACACCGCCATAATGAATAAATTAGTCCCATTATCTAGGCCCAACGAAGAAATTCGCGAAAGGCATATTAGAAATATAAAAACCAGATAACGATTTCTTTTATGCTTGCGATACTAGTCACCTTACATATAATAGATATTAGATATGGAACAAATCTGTTTATATGTCCCAGATTATATTGTGACTATTTATAGATCGGTTACCTCAGGTGGCCTACTCAGTTTTTTTGGATTAGTAATTGCGTTACTTATTCCATTTGCAATTTTTATCATAAACAATAACAATCGAACAGACGAAGAAAAGGATTTTGCGAGAGTCGAGCGCGCAGTGATATTAAACAAAGTAATGCACGTTCCGTTTTTAGTAGTAGCAACTTTCTTCGGTGGCCTTGCGAGCCTCTTATTTATAGATAATGTACACTGCAATACGATGGAAATTATTCATAATCTTGTTATGTGTGTAATTATAATAGCCGCTACAGTAACGATAATGTGGATAATAAAAGATACTATTTTATGGATAAAATCTTCCGCAAAACCAGACACAATTGACAGCTTCTGTTTTAAAAAATGGAAAGAATATTTAGAAAAAATAGATGACAAAGATTTTTATGAAACATGGAGTAGTATTTTTGGGAACAAAAAACTGTCAGCAGTTCTTCAACCAGCCTATTTATCAATCTTTTTTGATAAAATTGAAGCTAAAAAATCATCAGAAAAGTTCATAAAGTATAGAATTCTATGTGAGAATCTGAAAAATATTAAGATTCATAACCCAGGCGTTTTGGAGATATTGGTAAACGGTGTAGATTTAGATTATTCCGGTATTACATTATTAAATATGATTCGTGATAATTGTGGGTTGGCTGGTGATTATAATCTACTTATGGACTACATCGATAAAAAGGTACAAGACAGCCAAAACAACGAAAGTGGGAGCTTGATCGTTAAAGATTTTCTCTTTGATGGGATAAGATATTTTTTTAAAGACGAGAAAAAAGAAAGGGAGTTTGTCAACGCCATTCCGCCTTCCTGGAAATTGAACTCACTCTTGCAATCAGCACCACAAATCATGTCTAAAGCAATGGCAGTTTATTACCCAGAAATAATGCAATACCTACTGGATAAGCAAAATGAAAAAAATATAGGTCTTTTGGAACATATCAATATTGCGTTAATAGGTGGATTAGGAAATGCTGATATCGACGAGCGGCTCTTGGCAGATATTTGTGAAATATATGGTAGCTCATATAGAATAATTCCCCTAAAAGATGGCCAAACACTAGAACAAAAACTTATTGAAGATTACTTAAAGATTGAGACTCGTTATTTCGCTAATTCAAATATGTATACTGTAATTCTTGACCCAGATGGAAAGCTAAGCACAAAACAATCAGAGAAGATACAAGAAACAAACGCGATAAAAATCCTTATCAATATATTCCCAAAAATTATAACTGATAAAACCCATATCAAGGAAATGCAAAAAGAAATCAAGAAACAATTAACAAACTCCCCAAATGATTATCGACTCAATAGACTGTCAAAGATTTATAATTCATTACTTCAATACGCATCAAAAGCTTAATCTATTTTGAGTTAATCAAAAAAACGCCAAATCAATACTTGAGCTTATTTTCATGACAATTGCAAGTTCGAACTCGTCAAATAACAGATACGCGAAACACCAAATACATATCTCCCCACACTTCCAAAACGCTTATGCTTGGTGTTTTCGAACTTATGTAATATACTTATGTTAATTGCGGTGCAGAGTTCTGCGCCTTTCTCCAGTGAGAGGGGGTAGCCCCTCATATTTTATGCGCAGATTCTGCACTACAAGTGATACTTGCCGGCACAAAAACCGGCAACACTTCGGGTGGAGAAAGAAAAGTATGCACCTTAAATGCAAAAGGAACAGCCGGTCGTAGAAGACCGAAAAGAAGCCGTCAAAAATCTAGTGCAATTACTTTGCGCATTAGACGACATAGACGATTCGCCAGAGCGCGAGTCCAACAAAGAGAAAGGAGTGTGCGACGACGGAGTAGTTGTCGTGTTCTAAAACTATGAATAGAGCGCTAATCAATGCGAGTAGCGGCATAGTTCAAAAGCCATTACGCTACGTACTCTACGTACGTAAATCTTCCGAAGATGCCGAAGCTCAAGCCAAATCATTACCAGACCAAATCGCAGATTGTAAAGAATATGCGAACAATCATGGTTTGCTTCTAGTTGGCGAACCGATCCAAGAATCTAAGTCCGCGAAGAAATCCGGCAACCGTCCGCTTTTCTCGCAAATGCTAAAAGATATCGAGAAAGGCAAATACGACGCCATTCTCGCCTGGCACCCAGACCGCTTATCGCGTAACTCGCTCGAAGCCGGAATGGTTGTCGATATGGTCGATAACGGCGTCATTAAAGACCTGCGTTTCCCAACTTTCGAATTTCATAATGATTCAAGCGGCAAGCTGACACTAAACATGCTCTTTGCCCTTTCTAAGCAATACTCAGAGCATCTATCCGAAAGCGTGCAACGTGGCGTCGATTCCAACCTCGAACAAGGCAAATCCGGCGGTATGCCAAAGTGGGGCTATATCCGTGACGACGTGTCCGGTTATTACAAGCCAGACAAAAACTTCAAGATGATCCAGAAAGGATGGCAAATGATCCTAAACGGCGCGTCACAAATGGAAGTCTACCGCTACTGGAAGATGAACAACGTGGAGCGCTCTACGAAACTATCGCGCCGAAACAAACACGTCAGAAGCTACGGCGTCTGCGAAAGCACTGCGAACCGCATCTTCCACGATCCGTTCTACTACGGAATTCTTGAACAAGGCCGCAACTATGTAGATCTACGCGTAGTAACGCCAAACTTCAAGCCAATGGTAACCGAAGAAGAATTCGACCAGGTCCAGAAGATGTTTAGGAAAGACCGTGGCTCGATCCAATCTTCCTGCTACGAGAATCAAAAAGCCACGCACGGCAAATACTTCCTGCCGTTCCGTCATCTTATCAAATGCTCAGTATGCGGCCACTATATGATTCCGGCCAGGAACCGCGGACATTCCGGCACGTATTATCTCAACTATCGTTGCCATAACAAAGCCTGTACGCGTCCAAATAACAACGTGCGCATGCATGTCATCATGGACCAACTCTACGAGGAATTCGGCCGTATCAGCCAGAAATACGATTTTACGAGCTTTGTCGACGACATGACCGAATATGCCAACAAGAAGATGCAGGAGCTAAGTGTCGAGAAACACGAGCTCCTCGGCCAGAAAACGCAGAAACAAAGGAAGATCGACGATCTGGCCGAAAAGTATACAGAGCTCGACAAAGAGTCGCCAAAAGCCGTCAAAGACAAACTCAAAAAGGACATGGCGGATTTGCAAAATGATGTTGTAAATATCGACGAAAGAATCAAGCAAATTGAAGCCAGGATCAAGAATCCTGAAAAATTGCACATGACCATCGAAAAGTTTTCGAACTCGCTAAATTCGCTAATTAACAGATTAGAAAAAGGAGATCTCGTCGAAAAGGACATTTTGGTACGAAATATGGTTTTGAACCTCGAAATTGATGCACAAAAAAGGGTGATTTACAGATATAAATCACCATTTAATTTCATCTTCGAACCTGAGTTTTCCACAGGTTCCCCTGTTGGTGATCCGGGTGGGACTCGAACCCACGACACCAAGCTTAAGAGGCTCGTGCTCTAACCAGCTGAGCTACCGGACCGACTACCACATTATACCACAAAGGTTCCTTTTATAAAAGCATAAGCATAACCAAAAATGGCCATAATAACTATTCATTATTGCCACCCACTGTCGCACAGCTAGCGCCCCATACCATCCCCCACCAAAAACCGCCGAACTTGCGGCGGTTTTCAGGAAGAGCGCTAGCCTATCTTTCGTCCGAAACGTAGAACTTTTTGAAGTCTACATTGTAGAATTCATATTTATCGTCCTCCGTACTAACCACCAAATAGTCAATCATCGGATACGCATAGTCCATATTCTCTGGTGAAACTATTTTGTCGCTTACCAAGTTGTAGTAAGCAGTTTCCCCATCCTCTCTCAGCCGAATAAAGGTAGACTCCGATGTCAATGTTACGCCCACCTCACCAAGGTCTCGCACTGCTTCCCCATTCGCTAAATTAACTATAAAAGTATTCGACCCCTTCTCGGCCATAATATAATCCTTCCCCAACGCCTTCAAATAAAGATAAGTTATTCTATCTAGTGGTTCAAACATACTATATCGTCCATCTGGAATAATCACCTCGTCGCCTTTTGACACTATGCCACCATTAATTTTATATCCAGAATAGGTCTCGAAGTCATCCTCGTCGTCTTTAACTTCAGTCAGCTTACAGCTCGACGATGAATACCCCTCAATGTACTCCTTCTTGCAAATGTCAAACCTTTTGTCTTTGCCATCAGAACTATAAATCCCTAGAGTTCCGCTATATAAATAGTCATCAATTAAACCGCTATACCTATTGGGCCCCTCCTCGAGCATAATCTCACCGTCCTGGATATAGTAGTAATTATAATAATCTGGATACTCTTTATCGTCGCGATTGTATGTTGCCCAGAATATATTGTTTTCGTCTGCACCTAGATAGTCAATCCTCGTCGCATCAATCTCAGCCGCCACCTTACCACTTGCGCATTCTAGGAATATAATTTTCTTTCCAGTGTAAACTCCACAATAAGGTACAATTTCCTCATATTCGGGTTCGCTATAACTTATCCTAAAATCATCTTCATCATCAATATCGACTTCAAACAGTACCTTACCGGTGGCATCAAGCATCCCCCCTCTATTAGAACCAGCCCGCACAAACTCATAATAGTTATCAACGTCATACATTTCAGTCACTTCCATATCTGCAGCGGAAATTAAGTTCAAATTACTGTCGTAAAGCTTATAGTCAATCAGCCAATTCCCAGTCTCGTCATAATACTCATAGGGAGCGTAGTCAAACCGCATTTTAGCATTACCGCCTCTGTCTATAAACAAAGTCTCATCCTCAGTCTCAACCGCAGCGTAATTCCCGTGGAATGGATCCGCCTTCTCAAAGATCGGCTGAATCACCATCTGACCATCAGTATTAATATATCCACACTTTCCATCGACTTCGACCGGAATCAAACTTCCCTGCAGCATTGCATTCACAACCGGATCGTCCGACGATCCCTTGTTTGGCAAAACCAGAAAGACCACTATTAAAACAACTGCAATGGCGAGTGCCACTCCGCCACCAATCAGTCCCCAAATCAAACCAGTTTTCTTTTTCTTCGGCGCAGGCGCCGCGTTCGTTATAGGCGCACTCGCAACCGGCTGAACGACGCCCCCACTCACCGGCTGGCCAGAGCCTTCACTAACATTCAACTTTTCGTTTTCCATCAAAATCCTCCTTTATTCTGCCTCAATTATACACTAAACAAGTTATTTTTAAATTATTTTGCGTACTCAACCGCCCGTGTTTCGCGAATCACATTCACTTTAATTACGCCCGGGTAGCTCATTGTCGCTTCAATCTTGTTCGCGATATCACGCGCGAGCTTCAGTGCCGACAAATCATCGATCTGTTTTGGTTCCACAATCACCCGAACTTCACGTCCCGCTGAAATCGCATAGGCCTTATCGATCCCCGGGAACGAAGTTGCAATATTCTCAAGGTCGCGCATTCTCTCCGCAAAGTTCTCAGCCGAAATGTTCCTAGCACCAGGTCGCGCCGCACTCATCGAGTCACAAATCTTCACGATGATTGCCTCTGGTGTCGTTGGCTCAATGTCATCATGGTGCGCCGCCATCGCGTGCACCACCGGCTCCGGCATACCATACTTCTTCGCTAATTCTGCGCCAATCTCCGCATGTTTACCTTCAATCTTATGAGTTACCGCCTTGCCCACATCATGAAGTAACGCCGCCGTCTTCGCTACTCGTTTGTCTGCTCCAATTTCTTCCGCAATCATCCCCGCCACATGCGCCATTTCAATTGAATGGAGCAACACGTTCTGCCCATATGACGTCCTAAATTTCAATTCACCGAGCAAGTGCACCAACTCCCGCGGAATCCCCACCAGGCCAACTTCACGCACCGCGTCTTCACCTGCGCGCACTACTTCTTTTTCGATTTCCTTTTCGCCCTTAGACACTGCCTCTTCAATTGACGACGGGTTAATTCGTCCGTCTTTCATCAACCGTTCCAAAGCATACCGCGCCACCTGTCGCCGAATCGGATCAAATGATGACAATACCACCATGCCCGGCGTATCGTCCACCATAATGTCAACGCCAGTAGCGCGTTGCAAAGCCTGAATGTTACGACCTTCTTTACCAATAATTCTCCCCTTCATATCGTCATCTGGAAGCTTGAGTGCCGTCACCGTTCTATCTGCAGTCACCTCCGACGACATCCTCTCCATCGCCGTCAACAGCAAAGCCTGTGCCACCTCATCAATATCGTGCTTAATTTCCTTCTGCTCTTTTACCACGAGATCCACTAAATCCTGCTTAATATCGTTTTCGGTCATTTTCATCAGCTTCTCACGCGCTTCCGCTTTTGACAAACCAGCAATCTTTTCCAACTTTTCATGCTGCTTTTCACGAATTTCTCGAATCTCGCCCTTAAGCGCCTCAATCTCTTTTTCCTCTCGGCCCAATTTCTCGGTCTTTTTCTCGAGTGTGTCAAGCTTCGCATCAAGCGTCATCTCACGCTCGCTCAAGCGATTCTCCGTCTTCTTCCATTCCTTTCGACGTTCGTTTTCCTCAGCTTGATTTTTCGAAGTCACCTCCGCGGCTTCTTTCTTCGCTGCTAGTACAATGTCGGAAGCCTCTCTTTTAGCCTTTCGCACTAAATCTTCCGCCTTGTCCTTTCCCCCATTTTCATTGTGTTTATTGTACGCAAAAATTCCACCTGCACCCACGGCAAGGCCTACCACTGCGGCAATAATCGGAATTGCAATTTCCATATTCCCTTTCTAATTGTTTTTGCTGATATTTTTCTTTATACCAGCGGGTTAACAAATAACATCAAATTTAAATTTTAAATATTACAATTATTATTATATCACGTCCTCGTGATTTCTTATGATTTTAGTCCCCCCATATCAAAATTAGTGCTACAAAATGCTGGCGTTAATTCTCATCTCCACGCAACCCGTAGAAATGTTGCGCACCACAAGGTCCACTCCATTGCACGCACGTTCAATCCGATGTGTTACCAAACCAGATGAATTTCGCACTACTAGCGAATTAGACAACAAACTCCCTTCAATATAAAAGGAGCCACTATCAGGCGTGCGATAAATTACGCCATTTCTGACTAACATCTCTTCCAAATAACCCATTTCACCCTCACTATACACCAACCTGCCAAGAATAGCAAGCTTAGGCGTATTCAATGGTGGATTTTAGTTCCAAAATCCCCGTTTTTTACTATTCTTAAATTCTTCTAGCAACTCTTTTTGCTTTTTAGACAAATTTTTTGGCGTTTCTACTATCACGGTCACAATGTGCGGCCCACGATCGCCGTCAGCTCTAAACGGCACTCCGTGCCCGGACAGCTTAAACGGCGTCCCAGACTGCGTTCCGGCCGGCACTTTCATCGTCACCACGCCATCAACCGTTTCTACTTCAATCTCGCAACCTAGCGCTGCATCCACCATGTCGATTGTCTGTTCAGACAGGATAATCGCGCCCTCCCGCGTGAGCGACTTATGCGGCTTCACTCTCACTCGCACATAAAGGTCACCTGGCTCGCCACCTTCTGGCGCCGCGCCGCCTTTCCCGCGCAGCCTAATCGACATCCCGTCGTCAATTCCTGCCGGAATTTTCACCTTCAAGCTCGCCCCATCAACCGAGACGGTCTTCGTCACGCCAAAGATCGCCTCTTCGAAAGTCAACGTGACATTCGTTTGGTAGTCCGCTCCCTTACGCGGACGCCTCGCTCCGGCATTGCCGAAGCCAAATAAGCTACCGAGAATGTCGTCAAATGCTCCGCCACCGCCAAAGTCAAAGTTGAAAGTCTGTCCATTGAAGTTAAAGGCCCCGCCCGAAAACGGATTACCGCCGCCAAATCCGCCATATGCCCCACCAGACGCACCACCCACTCCGGCATGGCCAAACTGGTCGTATCGCGCTCGCTTTTGTTTGTCAGAAAGCACCTCGTGCGCTTCCGAAATCTCCTTGAACTTCGCCTCGGCTTCTTTATCACCCGGATTTTTGTCCGGATGATATTTTACCGCCAACTTTCGGTACGCCTTCTTAATCTCGTCGTCCGACGCGTTCTTGGAAACTCCAAGCACTTCATAATAATCTCTTTTCTCTGCCATTCTCTACATTATACTCCACTAGCACTTGGAATGCAAGAGTGCTAAAGACTGTTCACCAAACGCAGCACTTCTCTCGGCACCCGAGGATTCATGCGCCACGACAAAATCATATCCGCATTCGTAAGGATTAAGCATCTATTATCAAACATGCCCACCACCATTCTGTATATATCATACACCACACCATCAGCCCCATCGTAGACCATTAGTGTCACACCGAAAAACTTATTGTCATAATTCTTAATCTGTCCAATCTCTACATATTTCTCCGAACTAAAGGATTGTTTAATGTACTTGTCCACCACACTAACGATTTCGTTTGCACGTCCCGGTTCCATTATAGTCCCGCTCACCACACCAGAAAAGCTCAACTCGTCAGGAACACTAAATTCAATTTGCTGAAAGGGGGATTTATAATTCTTCCCCTTCGCATAATAATCCGACAAATCTTGTCCAGTTTCCTGTAAATATTGAATCGCATAGCGTCTATAACCGAAATCTGCATCAATAATTAAGCACAACCCACCGCCATTTTCTTCACACTCATTCTCATAACCAATTATGTATGTAAACGTATTATATGGTACATAATTTAATATCGGATATTCTTCTTGCAACGCATAAAACTCTCGTATGGCATTGTCGCTTATAATATCTCCCTTGGCCGTGCTATCCCAAACGTGTTCATCGTACCAATCGCTATTTTCTTCCGTTGGATCAAGGTACAACGATAGATCGGTCACTTCGTCTCCCACCGCTACCAATTCTATCTTTTTTGTTATAAACCCATCCGCATAAACTTCTGCCTCGTAAGTACCCGGACGAATCTTTATCATGTTGGTGGCATCATACTCTCTCCCATCAATTTTCACTTTAGCAATCAATGGTGATACTGTAATATTTATTGTGGCCGTACTTAGGCTTCTCTCAACGGCGTTATATATACCGACCACGAGTATTACCAAAATCGCCAACCCCACACCAACGGCTATCTTTTTCCTATGTCTATAAATAAAACTTTCCATAATTAATTTCCCACCCACCTAAAAATTCGGTACTTATATCTCCCGTTGTTGCGACCGTACTCCTCATACGAAAAATACTCGCCAGTCCGACCGTTAAACGAGGCTGACGCCTGCATCCACTTACCATCCTCTATCCCCATATATATAAGAATATGGCTATTTCCGCCTTCCGCAATTACAAAAATGTCACCAGCCTCCAAATTCGAGGCATTCCCCATATTCTCAATTTCTTGGTACAACTCCGGGTGCCCAGCCATATAGTTTTGCTGCGTCTTAGGGCCATACGGCGGAAAATCTTCGTCCAAGCCAGAATACCGCATTACTGTGCTGACAAAGATGTCGCAGCTCGCACCATTCGGAGCACAAACACCCCCGCTACCACAAGGGCCAGGCGTGTACCATGTCCCCACGGTGTGCATCGCTGTCACGTATTCCGGCTTTGGGTCATCCTTTGCATGCCTACCTTCTGTTTCCCTGTTCCAAGCTAACGCCAACGCCGTTCCCACAACCCCGCTGTTGTCATTACAGCTGGTCGCCCCGCTTGCGGTAAGCCCTGCAGACTGAATCAGTTCTAGCCCTTCATCGGCCCTATATCCATGGTTATCATGCCCATTAAAAGTTGACCAGCCCGGCATTTCGGCAGTCGTGAAGAACAGCTCTGCCGCCTCATGCGGTGTAGCAACTAAGTTCAGCGCTTCTGAAAGCGACATCCCCTTAGTTATTCCATATTTAGCTAACCCCTGCGCGTCTATATCATTCTGCCCAACCACAAAACGGCCAAGCGGCCCTTTACTATTAAACGGCCTATCGTAAAATTCGTTATCTAAGTAAAGCCTCTTGAAGAAATCTAGTACCGCTAACAAGATCCTGTCTGCTTCCTGCTCGCCAAGAAGTTCCACTAAGCCATCATAATTATATTTTCTGCCTTGGTATACGTACACGCCTCTTTCATCGTCCCACTCCGTCGCATATCTCTCTACACCATGCTCTGCCAGAACTTCAAGAAAAAGTACTCTAAGACCATATGACCACCCGTTTGGCCCCATACCATGCATGATATCTACATTGTATAGATCCCTTACGTCCTTTTCTTGAACATACAAGCCATTCGGTCCATATGCAGTCGCGGCGCGATACCAGGTACCTATATCGTCTCTGGAATCTACTCCATACTCGTGTATAAGCAATTGGCCATCACCAAGTCCTTCCGCCATCATATTGCTATACACCCCAGCGGCGGCTACCTCATTTAACCCCATACCAAGAAGTGCTGACAATATTTTTTCAAAGATAGTTGAACCCATTAACGTCCCGTAGCAATTTCCGCCGCCAGCACCATTCCAAAAACGATTCCCGACCTCCGCATAATACTGCAACTCATCCAATGTCGGACGACCACCTAATGCATACGTCGACACTGGCGTGATAAAACCAATCACCACCGCCACCACAAAAATCACGAATCTCCTCAAAACATTCATAACTTTATTATACCACATCATCTCCTGGTACTCGCATTCGGATTCGTTGTTATCAAATTCTCCTCCGTTTCGCTTGCGATCACCTGAATATGCACATGGTTCTGCCCCGCAAAGAACAGACCTTGCCCCACCGGAAAGTTCGCCAATCGCCGTTTCTCCTCTTCCGTCAGCTTAAACACATCAGACAACACATCCACCGCGCTAGCAGATTGCTTGAGTAGCAGCTGCATCGAAGAGTTTGCCACAATCGCCCGTCCCATCTTCGAGCTCATAAAATCTTCCACGTCCTGCGTAATCGTCGTAAGGCCTAAATAATATTTTCTTGCTCGCTTCGCCAGCGAGAACAAGAAATTCGCCGAGTCATCATATTTCATCAACTGCCATGCCTCATCCACGATGAGAAGTCGCTTCTTTTGTTGTGCTCGCACCACATTCCAAATATGTGACAGCACAATATACATCGCCACCGGCCTAAGCTCATCCTCAAGATCTCGAATATTAAATACCACCATTTGGTTGTTAATATCCACATTCGATTGTTGCGAGAAAATTCCCGCAAACGTGCCAGTCGTATATTTCCTTAATCGCTGCGCCAATTGCGGCCCCGTCCCTTCCATATGAAGCAACGTATCATATAAATTAATAATCGTCGGCGGCGTAGACTGATGCGTCAACGGGTCAGCCGTAATGCCAGCTCGCGCGTATGTATCAATCAATGCCTGATCTAGATCTGCTTCCTCATTCGCACTCAGCGCCGGTACTACTTGGCCATTCGACGCAATCTGATTCCCGCCTAACATCAACCTAAACAAACCATGCAGCGTCACTAAGTTTGCCCTCAAAGCGTCGTTTGCATCTTCCGAGTCCACCACTTTTGGCAAATCAAACGGATTTATTCTCACGTCCGAATTAAGCGACAGCCTAATATACGAGCCGCCCACCGCATCGCACAATTTCGAATACTCATTTTCCGGGTCGATAATAATAATCTCACTCCCCACCATCATTGACCTGAGCGCTTCCAGTTTTACCGCAAATGACTTACCAGCACCAGACTTCGCGAACACCACCATGTTGGCATTTTCCAAACTAAAGCGGTCGAAAATCACCAATCCATTATTATGCATGTTAATTCCGTACAAAATGCCCTTATCCTGCGTCAAATCCGCCGACGTAAACGGAAACGATGTCGAAATCGCTCCAGTATTCATGTTCCGCCGGATCTGCAACTGATCAGAACACTGCGGCATTGTCGAATTCAAACCCTGCTCCTGCTGCGCACTCGCCACTTTCGAAAACACCATTTGTTGACCAAACACCGTTTCAATTTTCTGTTGCACAAACTTTAACTCATCCAAAGAATCTGCCCACAAAGTAATATATAGTCCAAACCGGAAAAATCTCTCCGCGCCAACCTGCAATTTGTCTCGCAACTCTTCCGCGTCGTTGATTGCCGCCTCAAGTTGCGGATCGCGCACTTTGCCTTTCTCGGCATTCAAATTCAAAGAAGCTTCCAGCTGCGTCACTTTTGTCTTCAAGTTTTTCATAATGACCGCAGACTCCACTGGATAAATATACATCGAAACGTCAATCACCTCATCCATATTAATAATCGGCGAAATCCAACCCGTGTACAATGACCGCGGATAACCATACACATACAACGTACGCCCATATTTCGTACCTAACCGAAAATAATCCGAATGGATCTCGATTGCAGACGGTGAAATCAAATCCCTTAGCGTATTCGTACCCTGCTCAAAAGCCCGCTGAATCTCCGCCATTTCCATAGCTTCAGCTTGGGCTGCAATTTCTGCTGGCGTCAATTTCTTCCTAGCCATTTTCCCTTACTCCCTTATCTACATACATCGTTGCAAGTTGGTTGAAATCCACTAGCGGCTCTCGCACCGCCGTGTCTGGATTGTTGAAGTTATAATATAGCTCCGCCAGCTCTTTCGTTTTCAACCGCACCGCGTTTATTCCAATCTGGAACAACCCGCTCGTCACAGTGTCCACTCGGTTGTTCAACTCGGTCAGCGCCTTATCATAAGTTGCTCGGTCAATCCTAGTCACTTCCGGCGCTTTTGCCGCTTTTCCAAAAGATTTAAAGAAATTTTTCGTTTGCTGTAATACTTTTTCCGCATCTGCAGAGCTATAATATGGCACCACGATAAAGAACGACTTATCCATAATATTTGCCTCTTGCGACAAAACGTCGATGAAATTAATATAATCGTCCATCAACACGCCAAGTAGCATATTATCATTATTCCGCCTGATGTCCACCAGTTTCTCAATATACGGACCGATGTCCACTCTTTGCGATCGAATCAAAATTTGCGTTGTAAATCTAAGCGAGTTCAAAAAGTTCTGATACGAATATTCTACCGCTTCCCGCTCCACGTCACTCATAAGGTCAAAGTTGATCGATTTACAAGCTACGACCGCCCTAAAAGACCCGTCCTTCATAATTACAACGTTGTCGCGCAACTCCGAAATCAACAAAGACGCCTGCGTAGAAGTCGGCACTTCTTTATTTGGCGACGCCGGCGCTGCCGCCTGTGCGTTCATCGCCGTCATACCAAGATTTTGCGCCTGCATCTGCGGCGTTTGCATCATCTGCTGCGTCGGCACACCCTGCTGAGACACCACCCCCTGCTGCCCAGGAAACACCATCTGCGGTGCTGCCTGCACCGGCTGATTTGGCAATATTTGCTGCGGCTGCTGCGGATTCATATTTTTACCTTATTATGCCCGAAGCGAACGCCTCGGCCCCATCCTTTCTGTTCATTCTATTAGCTTCTTTCGCAATCGTCGCGACCGTATAATCAGAATTGTTTGCTAAATTCATTATATCACTACTTTGCGGCTGTAGTCTAGCCCCATGTCCTTGCGCCATCGGCTCTCCATCTATGCCAGTATCATTTCTCGCTATTGCTTCCCGCATCTCGCGCAATACTTCCTGACGCCTATCGGCCTTGTCCTGAGTCACCGCCCGATCAATCGCCCCCGACCTATAATCGTCGAACATGTCACTCGTTGCATTTGCTTCTGCCACTAAATCCTCTCGCATTGAACTATTTGTCGCGCCTTTGATCGCGTATCCTTCAGAGTCAACAATCTCAGCCAAAAACGACAGCCGATGCGTCGCTTCCTCGCTAGAAATATCGCGCGTACGCGTATCGTCAACAATTTTCGGCGCCGTAATTAAGATCGTCGACTCTCTTTGTCCTGGCGCCCATATCCGATTATGCGGCTTCAAATAATAAGAAACCAGCGCCGCAAGATACGTCTCCATCGGTTGGTCCTTCTTGAGCGGCAACGCCAACACTACAAAAAACAATGCTGGAAAAACTGGAATTATCGCAAGCAGCGGGAAAAGTTGGAACAATCCTACCGCCACCGCAATAAGCCCTGCCGCAATCAAAAGATAAACGAACTGTCGAAAACTAAACGGTCCAATTAATTTGTCGTCCGCCTCAACATCTAACGGTACTTTATATTGTGCCATGCCCCCATTATACCATAACCGTCACATTTCCGCACTAAGACGACTTACTAAAACCCGTTAAACAGTCTGTTCATAATATCAGCATACAATTCCGCCACGTTCGTATACTGTGACAGAGCAGTATTATAAAAGTCTATCGTTGCTTCTCTACCCCGCATCTCCGGATGCGCACCTATCGTATTCTTCACCTGCTCCCAGAACCCGGCTACATCATTGTTGCTTGCGCCATACGAGTTATATAGTGTCTCTATCTCATTTCTGGCATCCGTATAAATTGAGTCAGACTGTGCGCCACTTTCCTCGGCGCCACTATTAACTGGCATACCTTCATCGTCATCAACATTAGTTCCTTCTTTCTGATCATAACCAAGCAACTTAATAAGAGCATCTTTTGCCTCACCCTGATAACCTCGGTCATACATCTTCTTGAAGCCTTTAAGCGCATCTTCCTTATACATACCCTTAAAGTCCGCTTGGACCTTCGACCAGTACTTATCTAGCACCTTATTGTACTCTTTGCCCACCTTCTCGCGCTTCGGATCACTCTTAGGATCAGACCACTTAAAGTCTGGGTTCATCAAGTTCCTAGCCAATTCAGGATCATTCTTAGCCGCATTTTTCAAAGCCAACTGAGTCTTTATTGCATCAAGCATATCAGTCTTAGATTTTGCAATCTGCCCCGGCACCTGCCCACCTTGGAAGTCGCTCATTCGTTTACCAATGAACTCTAGATAGTCAGCCTTATCTTTATCCGTCAGATCTTTGGCATACTCGCCGAAAATGCCATTCCAGTCGAAAGTACGCTCCTTCACATCCACGCCAGTAATACCTTTACTGAGCGCAAGGATCGGCTCGCCACCACTAAGGAAAGTAAACTGGTCGCTAATAATGTTCGGCATAATCGCGTCCCAAATCCTTCTCTCGTTCTCCTTGAACTTCTCGTAATTAAACTTTCCGTCAACCACTGAGCTCTCCCTAATCCCCTCGACCATCGACTTGATTGCCGTACGCTCTATGCCCTTAAACGAAGTACCTTTAAGCAATACATCCGCACCACGTTTCGCCTTTCTGACATACTCTGTGCCATCACTATAATGGTCAACGTACTCGCCATTAACGTACTCCGCAATGGTTATGTCTCGCTTATTGCGGCGTTTGTTCGGATCGTTCTCGTTAAACATTGCCGCCGTTTCCATATTGATATACTTACCGAATCGGCGCAAGAACGGGTCACTATCTTTCACGTCAAACACCAAGAAGCTAGCTAGCGCCTGCGATGCATACGTACCCAACTGAACTTTCTCGTCTGCCAAGACGTTATTAATTTGCCTTCGCATAATATCAGTATCCCCACGCAAATTCAGCGTCTGCAATCCAGAAACAATCGCGTCTATATATTTACTCGACTCTTTACTGGTAGTCAACTCTTTAAGCCTATTCTCCACATCTTGCGTCGGAACCGTATAATTATAGTAATCTTTAAGCTTGCCCTTCATCACTTGCGACTGAGCGCTAAAGTTATGGAACGACTCTGCCGCAGCATAGTGGGCCTCTATCGCATTGCCGTCCATAATGTCTTTCATACGGTTGTATCTTTCCATGTTCATCGGATCATCAAGCGCACCATGCAACTTATACTTCTTATCTCCCCTCGCTATTGCCTCACTATCAAAATGCGCATCCATTGCATCGTTAGCACGCCTGTAACCACCAAGCGCATTCTGATAGTCGATCATCGCGCCACGCGCCATCTCATACCTTAAGTCGTCTGCCGCGTCAATGTTCTCCCAATCTAGCTTTTCAAGTCTGCGCTGTTGAGCCATAGATACCTTTTCTCCATAACCCTTAAGCCTCCAGAATCCACTATTCATGTTGTGCTTATGCCGGTTGATTGTCGCCGTATATCGCATATTGCGCGCCTGCTCCTCATAAGCCCGCTCGCCCTCACGCGAAGGCATACCATTCTTCTTATAATTTCGCATCGCCGCATACGCTAGGCCCCTATTCTTGACCGTAGCCTCATGCTCACTTCTCTCTTCCTCACGCGCAATCTTTCGATTACTCAAATACTGCATTAAAGCCAGCGACGGCGTATACGCCCTACCAGATGCCATATTCTTCGCCTTCGTAGCGTCTCGATGCGACTCCGCCCAGCTGCGGTTCACCGCCAACGGCCCTGCCGTGAGGCTGGTAAGCTTCGAGTTGATCGTTCCGAGCACCGTACCGCTCATCTTCATTAGCGTCCATGAGAAAAACAGCGGGAAAATTTGCACCGCTACGCCAAGCAACAACATAAAGCTATCTTTTGCTGAGGCCATAATCGCCCCACCGGCTAACGCCGATGCACCAAATAGCAACGAGAACATCGGATAAAACACCAACATCTTCGTCAGCAAATCTTTCCACTTCTTAAACCACTGCTCTGTGTTTGGCAATATGTAAGCCACCACCGCAAGCGGCGAAATCATAATCAGGAGTGCCACTACCGCCTGACGCAGCGCAATCGTCACTAGTCCAACCACCACCGCCACTAGCGCGCCAAGCGCCGTCGGGATCAACATCCAAATTATTCCACTCTCAAACGCCATAACGCCCGCTGCAAATGCAAGCGGCAGTCCAGCCGCCACCAGCGCATAGCTCCCACCACCAGTTCCATCGTCAAAATCAACCGAACCCATCGTTGCCGCACCAATAGAATCGAACACTCCTCTCAGGCTATTCCCGATCACATTCGATACATCTACCGCAAGCGAACAAATCACAAATGACAAGTTCACCAAAATCGCCGCCACGATCAGTTTCGGCAGCATCTTCTTAACACCGTAATTCGTTATCCCATAACCGGTAAGTTGCGAATAAACCACCACCAAAAGGAAGATAATAAACACGATGTTGGTAAGTCCCCTCATATACTTCCAAATTTCATAAATCGGCTGGCCATCTTTCATTTCTACCGGATTAATCACTAAAACCGGCTCAATTTTCTCATACAAAAAGTCTACCGCTTCCGAAACCGCTTTCGTCGCAGGACAGACAAACCAAGCCACATCGCCCGCGCTATCAGCACACGAAACGCTTGTCTTCACCGACTCTTCACCATGATTCGTAGACGTTTCATCGATCACAGTCTCCTCGACCGGCGTTGCATAAACCAGCTCTGCCGTCATTATTCCAACAGTGCCGCTAAACATACCGATGATAGCAAAAAGACACCCAAAAATGGCTTCCTTCAATCTATTTTTTGTGAATCTTTTCATTATCATAAGTCATCCCTATAATAAAAACCGCCTCCCTTTTCCAAGGCGTAACTTGATTATAGCACACATAAGCAGTTTTGTCAAGACTCGCTCAATAAAATCCTGGACTTTTCCGTCATTTATGCTACCATTATCTTATGAAAACTCTTAAAAAACTCTTTATCTTCATTGCAATAATCTTTTCGTTCAGCATCTTCAGCGACCTTATAATTAACGCTCAAACCACCACCCATGCTAGGCCCGTCATTAACGATACGATCGTAATAGATGACGGAGGTGGAGGCAGCGGTGGCGGAAGCGGTGGAAGCAGCAGCGGCTCCAGCTCCAATAGCTACAATTATAGTTGCCGTTCCTTCCTTGGCCTTACCTCTTGGGATTGCCACCTCGATGACGACGCCTGGGATAGCGAAGATAAAATGACCATAAGCATCTGGATCATCGTTTCCAACATCTCAAATGACCTTGTCGTAATCGCTGCTTATCTCGTCCTCGGTTACGTCATCTACGGCGGCTATCAATATATGTTCGCCGCCGGCGACGTTGGCAAAACCGCCACCGGTAAAAAAACCTTGCTCCACGCCTTTATCGGACTTGCCGTCGTAATGTCCGCCAAAATCATCGTCAGCACGCTCCATATCGTCCTCATCGGTAAAGCCGGCTCTGGCACTTTTTCCGAAAACTGTGTCGATGCCAGCTGTGTTGACAACCCTGCCGAACTCGTCAACAGCCTCATCCAATGGGTGATCGGAATCGCTGGCATCGTTGCCGTCATCTTTCTCGTCCTCGGCGGTATCACCTACATCACCTCCTCCGGTGATACCACCAAACTCCAAAAAGCCAAAAACACCATCCTCTACGCCCTCATTGGCCTCGCCATTGTCGGTCTCGCCGAAATCATTACCGCCTTCGTCGGCAACGCTATTCGTAGTTCTGTCACCACTAGCTACAACTCAACAATAATAGCAAAGGAGCTATCACATGAAAACTAAACTCATCAACCTAATTGCCACCCTCACCGTCATCGTATCGAGCGTGGTCGCTCTCTTGGCGCCAACTCCCACCTACGCCGTTGACATCTGCACCGATAGCGGAGTCCCCCAGTCAGTCAAAGACGCCGCCGGCTGCGGCACCAACACCAAGATCGAATCCGTCGTCGGCAGCATTATCAAAGCAGTCATCGGCGTTCTTGGGCTCGTCGCCGTCGCTTTTATTGTTATCGGTGGCGTCCAGTATATGACTTCCTCCGGTGATACCACCAAACTCCAAAAAGCCAAAAACACCATCCTCTACGCCGTCATCGGGCTTATTATCGCCGCTCTGGCCTTTGCTATCGCCAACTTCGCCATAAACGCTATTAACACCGCTTCCACCCAGCCCTAAATTCCTATTGCATTTTTTTCAGAAAAGTTATAAAATAGAATTAAATTAATCTAAAGGATAAATCAAATGAGAAACATTCTTACCATTTTAGCCACCGGTACAGAGATAAAACCAGTTGGAGACCAAAGCACGGATGTCGACCTTACTGGCAACATTACAAACATTTTAAATGCAGTCATCGGTGCTATTGGTATCCTGGCCGTTGTTATCATTATCATCGGCGGCGTATCCTATATGACCTCATCTGGCGACGCCCAGAAAGTCAAAAAGGCTAAAGACACTATTCTCTATGGCGTCATTGGCCTCGTCATCGTGGCTCTGGCCTTTGCCATCGTCAACTTCGTAATCAAGAACGTTCTTGGCCAATAACCATCGGCATTTAACACCAAAATAGACACCTAGCGCGGTGTCTATTTTTCTCCCAAACAAAACGGACAACCGACGCAGCCGCCCTAACGGACGGCTGCGTTACTCCAAATCGCACACGACTCGCGATTTACTGAACCGTGATCTTCTTGCGCTCTTCAGTCTTCTCTTTTTCAAACGTAATCGTCAAAACTCCGTCTTTAAGCTGGGCCTTTACACTATTCTCGTCCTCACGTACTGGTACCGGCAGAGCAATCGTCCGCGAAAATTCACCCCAGTAACATTCCTGAATGTGCCACTTCGTCGTCTGCTCTTCCTCGCCACCAGACAGCACGCCGGAAATCGTCAGAATATTATCGGAAATACTGACATCAAGATCAGATTTCGAGATACCAGCAGTCCTTGCTTTAACTACTAATTTGTCGGCGGTCTCATAGACATCTACGGCGAGCTGTCCAGGAAAATCGTCGGCGTTATCCCACTCATCTTCGGCCGATTCGCTAGCCGCAGGCGTCGCTGGCTGCTCCTCTGGCGTTTCCGCCGGAGCCGTCAGATCGTCGTCTCCGTTCAAGAAAGCCGCAGCAAGGTCGTCTTCCATCAGCAAATCGTCACTATTTGTACGAGCCATATTTCCTCCACTTTATATTGTTATGCTTTATTATAAACTATCGCCGTGTTAAAATCAAGTAAATCATGCTGGCCATTGTAAAAAACACAACGATTTTAAACCCCCTCGACCTCATCATGCCACACTCCTGTCGAGGTTGTGGCTACGTGGGGGACGTGCTTTGCGGCCGTTGTAAAAATTACATCATATCTTCGCGTGAAAATCTTTGCCCAAGCTGCAAACAGCCCTCCCTAAATGGCAAATGCCCAAACTGCCCAAATTTGCCTCCCGCCTTCAGCCTCGGGCCTCGCGAAGGCCTCCTTAATGACCTCGTCCACGATCTCAAATATCACTCCGTTCGTGCTCTTGGCGTAAAGCTCGCAAAATTGCTCGATGCTACACTTCCGCAAGATCTAGACCAAGCCGTTATCGTCCCCATCCCCACCGCCACTCACCATATCCGCGCCCGCGGCCTCGACCATACGCTGCTTATCGCAAAACACCTATCTCGTCTCCGCTGCTACCAAGTTGAAAAACTTCTCCTTCGCACCAAAAATACCACCCAGGTCGGCGCCAACCGGACCGCTAGATTAAACCAGGCCGAAGCTGCCTTCTCGCTCAACAAGCACTGCGCCATCAATCCAGACCGAACCTACATTCTCCTAGATGATGTTTGGACCACCGGAGCCACCATGAAATCCGCCATCAAAAAGCTCCGAAACTCCGGAGCTAAAAACATCGTTATCGCACTTCTTGTAATTAGTTGTATCTAAGACCTTATTAGGCCGTAACCGCATTTAACAATGCGCCCGTCTCTTCTTCGCTAGACGGCAAGGCTGAAATCACAAAGTTCACAATCGCAAACGCAAGGAAACAAATCACTAAGCCAATAATCGCATATAGTACCGTATTCTTGGCATCAGTCACTTTTTTGGCGTCACCACCAGATACTACATACTTAATACCACCAATAATCAGCATGATCACCGCGATGATCCCCACGATATAGAGAACCACGTTCGTTACCTGTCGGAACACCCCAGTGTCGCCAAATAACTCTGATGGACAACCATCACATTGCGCCGCAGCTGCGCCGTCCTGCAAAGTCAAAGCCGATGCCGACCCCGCGACCGCCGCGATCGCTATAATTCCACACATTAGTATTGGTATAATAACTCTTAGTAACTTTCTCATAACTCTATTATATCACACATTGTCCTTTTTGTCCATATAGTATACAAAAACGGACGCCAAAAACTCACTCTACGACGTATTCCCACCCCGGTTGCCACTTTTTCTGCTTTCGCCAATCTTTCTCAATCGCCTCTACCCACGAAATCTTTTTCGTTATCACGTCCAAAGCCAGTTGCGGAGCCCGGTGCGCCACCACTCCGATTGTCTTACCGTCATAATTCTCTTTCAAAAAGTCCACAAAATCCCGCATTCTCTTCTCGACATCCTTCAGCGATTCGCCATTCGGAAAAGGCATCTCTACATGATCCTCATAAACCACCAATTTCTTATCGCCACCGTTATAATCCCCGTAATTACATTCCCTCAGTCTCGTATCTTGCACGCTATCAATATTCGGCCACGAAAGCTCCGCCGAGTGCACCGCCCTAATCAAATCAGACGCATACAACGCGTCAAACTCGTAATTCGTAGTTTTTCCCAATTCAACAGACTGCTCCCTCCCCAGCTCATTCAAATCCACTTGTTTCCAACCACTACATTTCGCCTCAGCATTGTCATAGGTAGTTCCATGAACAAAGTATATTATTCTCACTGCCATTCTGACTCTCCTTTTATAACGTTTGGCGGAGGGTGGGAGATTCGCTTCGAGCGAAGCGAGAACCGAATCTTGCTTTTTGTGTGCTCCCCTCCGGGAGCATGGCGGAGGGTGGGAGATTCGAACTCCCGCTCCAGATCACTCCAGACTAACGATTTAGCAAACCGTCCCCTTCAGCCACTTGGGTAACCCTCCATTGCTTCTATTCTACCACAAAAACTCTTTTTTTACGAAATTATGTTATAATAAACTTATGGCAAAGAAATTAAATCCGGTTTCTTGGGAAGCCGAAGAATATATCGTCAAAAACCACAACACCGGCTGGTACATCGGCCTTGCCGTTGTCACGATCGCGCTCGGCGCACTTGCCGTACTATTGCAAGGCTGGACCTTCTTGGCGCTCATTATTTTAAGTTCCATCACCATTCTAATCTATTCCCTCCGCCCGCCACGCACGATTCATTACACTATCGACAACACTGGCCTCACCGAAGAGAAAATTCCTCACCCCTACAGCAACTATCGTGCCTTTGGCATCTTAAATGAAGACGGTCACTATTCTGCCATCCTCATTCCTAAGAAACGTCTTGGCGTCAGCACTAAAGTCTATTTCCCGGAAGGCAGCGGCGAAGCTATCGTCGATCAGCTCGGCGCGCATCTCCCGATGGAAGAGATTAAGCTAGACGTTCTCGACAAAATTGTAAACTTCTTGCGTATTTAACCAAACCATGCTACAATTAACATAAGTCTAATAAATAAAGGTGGGCAAATGAACCAAAATCCAACAGTCGATAACGATTTGCAGAAAGCAATCGACAACATCACAAATACTACTAATAACGATCCTGTTTTTGCAGACCCCGTCGCAGCGCCGTCTTCAGTACCAGAAGGCGACACCGGTGAGCTCGCAGAATCTGTCGGGCCGTTCACCGCTCCAAAACCAATGCCGCCCGTTCAAATGCAACCAATTGCCCAGTCTGAGCCAACCACCGATCTCAACACCGCTATCACGGATTTTTCACTTCCGCCAGCACCAGAACCGGCCGAAACCGCCCCGGTTCCTCCAATGGCCGCCCCAGAAGCTCCTGCCACTCCCGCTGGAAACCACAGCATCCACGAAATCAAAACTGCTGCCCTTCGTGATCTTGCCCCGCTCGTTGGCAGAATGAATTTGCCTTACTCGCAGAAATTCAATATCTATCGCGATATGTTTGAAAACCTCCGCGATTACACCGTTATCGAATTGGCTTACCAAGCCGCCAAAAACATTGAGGACGAGCAAGAACGCGCCGAAGCTCTTCTCTACCTCGTCGAAGCTATCGACAACATGTAAACTTGCCCCATCAAAAATCCCCCTTAAAGGGGGATTTTTGTTTAGTAGCCCATTCCCATGTCCGGAGCCGCCGGCTTCTCTTCCGGTATCTCGCAGATCAATGCGCCCATCGTAATCGCCGTTGCCGCAATCGAAACCGCATTCTTCACGGCTTCCTTTGTCACCTTGGCCGGGTCAATCACGCCAGCTTTTTTGAGATCCACCAGGCCATCGGCCGGCTTCATCACATTGACGCCCTGTCCCGGCTTCGCCGCTTCCACTTCAGCCAGCAACGCCTGCGCATTAAGACCGGCATTCTCCATGATGTGCACAAACGGCGCCTTAAGCGCCTCACGCACAATCCGCGCTCCAGCGTCTTTGGTGTCCAGCGCCGCCGCCAAATTCACCAACGTCACTCCGCCGCCAGCCACAATACCTTCTGCGAGTGCAGCCTTAGTTGCTGCCACCGCATCGTCCACGCGGAACTTCTTCTCGTCAATCTCCGTCTCAGTCGCGCCACCCACCTTAATTACCGCAACTTTACCGAGCAAAGCTGCCGCCCGCTTGTCAAATTCTTCTCGTTCGTAATCTGATTTCGCGAGTTTCGACTGCGACGAGATCAGCTCGATCCGGGAAGCCACAGCCTTTTTATCGCCCGCACCCTTTATAATCGTCGTCCCATCCTTTGTTGCAATTACCTTCGCAGCAGAGCCAAGCACTTCAAGCCCCACCTCTTCGAGCTTCAAACCCTTATCCGCCGAAACCATCGTCGCGCCCGTAAGAATCGCAATATCCTCCATGATTTCTTTACGTCTTTCGCCAAAGGCCGGCGCCTTAAGCACCAAGGAGTTAAACACCCCCTTCAACTTATTAAGCACCAGAAGCGACAGTGCTTCGCCCTCCACTTCTTCAGCGATAATGACAAGATCCTTTTGGCCAGCTTGCGCACACTTTTCTAGAAGCGGTAAAATATCACTAGCCGCCGAAATCTTTTTATCGGTCACTAGTACTGCCGGTTTATCGAACGTCGCCTCTTGCCGATTCACGTCTGTCACGAAAAACGCCGAGGCGTATCCTTTATCATAAGAAAAGCCTTCCACGATATCCGATTCCATTTCAAGACCCTGGCCCGCTTCAACGGTCACAACACCATCCTTGCCAATCTTCGAAATCACCTCAGCAATCAACTTGCCGATCTCGGCATCGCCGGCCGAGATAGTAGCGACTTCTGCTACTTTCTTATCATCCCCCTCAATCTTTTCGGCTACCTTTTCAATGCCAGCCACAATTGCCGCCCCCGCCTTCTCAATTCCACGTCGTAGCTCCATCGGATTTACCCCGGCCGCAATCAGCTTGTTTGCCTCTGCGAGAATATTATAAGTCAGCACCGTTACAGTAGTAGTGCCATCGCCAGCCACCTTGTTCAGCTTCTGCGCCGCCGCCTTAATTAATTTTGCGCCTACCGCCTCACCGAGTTTATCCTCCTTGTTCGGCAATTCCACCGCTTCCGCTACAGTCACGCCATCATGCGTGATTACCGGCGCCCCATATTCCTTCTCAATAATCACATTCTTGCCCTTTGGCCCGAATGTCACCTTTACCGCATCATACAGTTGTTTCGCGCCCGATAATACCTTCTCGCGCGCCTCAGCTTCATAATATATCTTTTTTGCCATTTTATATCCTTTCTTTATACTTTTTCGCAAGTTTTACACCGACTTTTCCACAGGTTTTTCCACAGGTAAATCAGATTACAAAGTCGCCAAGACGTCTTCTTCTTTCAAAATAATATAATCTTTGTCATCAATCTTTATTTCGGTCGTAGAGTACTCTTTATAAACCACCTTGTCACCTTTTTTCACGCCCGTTACGTCTGGCCCAACCGACTCCACCACTGCATACGCTGGTTTCTCTTTCGCCTCCCCTAATAGAATCCCGGATTTAGTTTTCTCAAGCGGTTTTTCTATTACCGCCACTATTCTATCTTTCAATGGTTTTAATGCCATATCTGTTAACTCCTTTTCTAACCCCATTGTAGCACAAAAAATTAGCACCCGCAACCCCCGAGTGCTAATTTTCTCAGCTTTATTGTGCGTCCACCAACTCTGCGGCCTTCTTGATCATATAGGCTGCTTCGTTGGTCGGAATTACATAAATTGGCTTCGAGCCTTCCTCTGCTACATTAGCATAGCCCTTCGACTTATCCAACTTCGCATCGTTCTTGATCTTGAAGCCCATAAACTCCAATTTTCCAATAACCGAGCTTCTTACCGGAATTGACCGTTCACCAATCGTTGCCGTAAAGACAATCGCATCTATTCCGCCCATTTTTGCCGCGAATTCACCAATCTTGCCGGCCACACCATCAATAAACATATTATAGGCTACCGCCGCATCTTCGCGCCCCTCTTCCGCTCCAGCAATAATTTCACGCATATCACTTGACCCTGCCATCGCCAACAAGCCAGACTGCTTGTTCAATAACTTAATCGCTTCTGCTGCGCCGAGCTTCTCGCCAAGTAGAGCCCCAACTGTCGGGTCAATCGAGCCAGTCCGCGTCGATGACATCAACCCCTCGAGTGGCGTCTCGCCCATGGAAGTGTATGCCGGTTCGCCGTCAACAAACGCTGTCACCGAACAGCCAGATCCTAAATGGCAAATCACCATCTTCTTCTCAAGTAAGCCTAGCTCCTTCACGCGACCCATCACATACCCGTATGAAGACCCATGCGCGCCCCAGCGCCCAAGATCAAACTCTTCAATTACTTCTTTCGGCAACGCGTACAAAGCATCTCGACGCGAATCCCGTGTCAAAGCTTCCGAATCGCTCATTGTCATCACCAGCACGCCAGGAAACGCATCAATCGCATTTTTCACTCCTCGAATCGCGCCTGGCACGTGTAGCGGATACGTCAATTTTGCTTTTTCAAGCTCCACAAACGTCTCGTCGTCTACAATGTGATGTTGCGAAAAATATGTCCCCGCCGCCGGCGTTCGCACTAGAATACCGTCTAATGGATGAGCCTCATTAATAAATCCTTCTCTTTCGAAAATAGATTTAGCTTCCTTGAATGCCCCATCCAAAGTGTCCCAAGTTTTATCAACCTGCTCTTCCGAACCATCCGCCCGCGTAATCGTACAAATAAATTTCTTCTTCCCGTCAATTTCTACCCCCTCGAAATAAAGCGAGCAAACCTCATCCTCACCCTCATATAGCGAGAACTTTTCAGAAGACGAACCCGAATTCAGCACTAAGAAAATTTTTGTAATATTATTATTTGCTACCATAAAAATAATTCCTTTCCTACATTATACCATAAAGATACTTTTGGCCCATACCCCACCCCTACAATTTTACAACTTTGACCTCACCAAAATCTCCCCACTCATCCACTGCTCTTTTTACGCCCGGAAGCGCCGGATTGCTATAATCATGCACCACCAAAATTCCGCCTTGTACCATTTTGGGCATCACTAAATTCAGAGAATCCATTATCGAATCATAAAAATCTCCGTCCAGAAACGCAAATGCGATTTTTTCCGGCAAATCACTAGCCGACAACTCTGAAAACCACCCCTTACGAATCACCGGTACCGCCAAACCAGCCCGAAGGAATCTCTCCTTTACTTCCCTTTTCGTCACGTACAGCTCACCGCCTTGAAAATTCTCACCAAGTACCGACTCGTCCTGCGCGCCCTTCTTTGGTAACCCCTCAAACGAATCATAAATCCACAATTTTTTTCCAGAACCTTTCAAAATGTCCGCCAGCAGCAAGGACGTATCACCCTTATAACACCCCATCTCCACAAAATCCCCCTCCAGTTCAAGCGCTTTTTTCGCCAAAGCCAAAATTGTCTTCGTTTCCTCTTCACTTACCTGATCGTTTTTCCAGCTCACTTCAGATATTTCCTTAAATATTCACCAGTTGGAGTGTCGCCTCTCCTAGCCAAATCTTCCGGTGTCCCACAGGCGCAAACTTCGCCACCCTTCATTCCGCCTTCTGGCCCCATATCAATTACCCAGTCTGCACTTTTTATCACGTGTAAATTATGTTCAATCACAATCATCGAATTACCGCCGTCCACCAACCGGCCCAAAATCGAAAGCAAACGCTTCACGTCATCCGTATGCAGACCGGTCGTTGGCTCGTCCAAAATATACAAAGTCCTTCCCGTGGAACGACGCGCCAGCTCCGTCGCCAACTTGATTCGCTGCGCCTCTCCTCCCGAAAAAGTCGTCGCTGGCTGTCCTAATCTAATATAGCCCAGCCCCACTTCCTGAATCGTTTTCAACTTACCCACAATTGACGGAATGTTCGCAAAGAATTCTACCGCTTCGTCAATTGTCATTTCCAATACTTCAGAGATGTCTTTTCCTCGGAACTTTACTTCGAGCGCCTCCGCATTATACCTCTTACCATGACAAGCCGGGCACGTCACATACACGTCGGGCAAAAAGTGCATCTCGATTTTGTTCACACCATCACCTTGACAATGTTCACACCGGCCACCCTTCACATTAAACGAAAATCGTCCGGCCTTGTAGCCTCGCATCTCCGCCTCCGGCTGCGACGCAAAAAGCTCACGAATCGCATTAAACACGCCAGTGTACGTTGCCGGGTTCGACCGTGGCGTTCGGCCAATCGGACTCTGATCTATTACAATCACCTTATTGATTTTCTCAATCCCATCGATCCTCTCATGCGTGCCACTTACGGTCTGTGCCCGATGCAACCTCGCAAGCAATTCATTCGCCAAAATATTATTAACTAAAGTTGACTTCCCCGATCCAGACACTCCACTCACTACCGTCATCACTCCAAGTGGGAACGTCACATCAATATTCTTTAAGTTGTTCTCACGCGCGCCAATCACTACTAGCTCATGGCCCTTCCGCACTTTTCGGCGCTTCTTCGGCACCGGGATCGTCTCTTTGCCAGACAAATATCGCCCCGTTATTGAATCCGGATTCGCCGCAACCTCAGCCGGCGTACCAGCCGCCACTAGCCTTCCGCCATTCACGCCTGCCCCTGGACCAATATCAATCAAATAGTCTGACGCCCACATCGTATCTTCATCATGTTCCACAACTAGCACCGTATTTCTCAGATCTCTCAGATGTTTTAGAGTCGCAATCAGTTTGTCATTATCACGCTGATGCAGACCAATTGATGGTTCATCTAACACGTATAGAACGCCGGTTAGCCCTGAGCCTATCTGTGTTGCTAGCCGTATCCTCTGCGCCTCACCGCCAGACAATGTATTTGCTGCTCGCCCCAACTCCAAATACCCGAGTCCCACATCCTGCATAAACTTCACGCGCTCTCTAATCTCCTTCAAAATTGGCGCCGCAATCAGATTCTCAGCCTCCGAAAATCCCAAGTCCTGCGATAAGAGTTCCAGCATCGCATCCACATCTAAGTTGCACATGTCGACAATATTAAGATCGTGCACTGTCACTGCGAGCACCGCCGGCTTCAATCTTGCCCCATGGCAAGTCTGGCACTCCTTCACGCGCATGAACCTTTCAATATCATGCTTCGTAAAATCTGAAACTTTCGGATCGTTATACCGTCGCTCCAGCATTGGTATCACCCCTTCATAAACCGTCTCATATACCGTGCCATCGGCAAACCTACCTGACCCGCTAATTCGCATTTCATACTTCTCGTCTCCGGTACCATACAAAATCAAATACTTGATTTCATCCGAAAGCTCCCTAATCGGCGTATAAATATTGAACCCATGCTTAGCCCCCACGGCGGACAACCGCTTCAGCCACCACGAATCCTGCTGCACTCGATTAAACGGCCGGATGCCACCTTCACTAATCGTCAAGTTATTATTTAGTACCAATTCTGGGTCAACGACCATTCTCGACCCTAAGCCAGTACATTCTGGACACGCCCCTTCCGGCGCATTAAACGAAAACAACCGCGGAGTTAACTCCGGGATCAGCTCTTCCGGATGATCCGGACACGCATATCTCTGCGAGTAAGTCAAAACCTCCGTGTTTTCTGCTGAAATCCGGCTCTCGCCCACCGCCGTCGAAGTGTCGGTAATTTTCATTAGCTTCATAATGCCCTGTCCAAGCTCGAGCGCCTGCTCAATCGAACCAGAAATTCTAGAATAAAGCTCCGGTGATAACACAAATCTATCCACCACAATTTCAATATCATGTCGTTCGTTTTTGTTAAGTTCTGGAAATTCATCTAATGCATAAATAATCCCGTCAACTCGCACTCTTGAGAATCCTCTCGCTGCATATTGTTCTGGGATATGCAAAAACTCGCCCTTCTTACTTGAAACAATCGGCGCGAGCAACATACATTTGCTCCCGAGCGGCAGCTTCATTACTTCATTTACAATATCCTCTACCGACCGCCTAGACACTGGTTTGTGACAAACAGGACAATGCGGCACCCCCACTCGCGCAAAAAGCAAACGCAAGTAATCATACACTTCAGTCACAGTCGCTACCGTCGAACGTGGATTTCGTGATGTCGATTTCTGATCGATCGAAATCGCCGGGCTCAGCCCCGTAATCGAATCCACCTCCGGTTTATCCATCACTCCAAGAAACATCCGCGCATAAGACGAAAGCGACTCCACATACCGTCTTTGCCCTTCTGCATAAATCGTATCAAACGCAAGACTCGACTTTCCACTTCCCGAAAGCCCAGTAATAATCACTAACTTGTCACGCGGAATGTCAACATCTAGATCATGCAAATTGTTTTGTCGGGCGCCTCTTACTCTTATGTAGTTGTCCGTGCCAAAAATCTCTCCTTCCAGTTCCTGCTCAAACTTATCGCCCATGACCATATCCTCTTTTTAACTAAACCAATATTATATACCAAAAAGCAATCTTTGTCCAGTGCTGGCTAACCATGTAATTACCCTATTAACTTAAGCCGTTTGATAAGCGCCCTCGAACATGCTATAATCAAAAAATATGAAAAACCGTTCCGTTAAATTTGCTATCGTTTGTAGCGTTATTACTCTCGCCGATTTTCTAATTTACACCTTCCTCGCTCGCGTCATCAACAACAACGACCTTCTTTGGTTCGACAGCTTAACCGCCTATCTTCTCACTACGTTTCTTGCCTATTTCATGCATTCTCGCATCACCTGGCAAGAACACCGTCCGGACGCAATTGGTGTTGTCAAATTTTTCCTTTGGAATTTCTTCACTGCCCTTGTCGTAGTCCCACTCTTCACTTGGCTATTTAAACTCTTTACGCCATTTTACACTTTTATCTTTAATCTTGCTACAAACCTCGGCTTGTCATTCGACTTTAACTTTATAGAAAGCACTATGGTTTTCATCTTTACCCTTTGCGCCACTCTAATCATCAACTTTTTCTTCTATGACCGGCTCGTATTCGGCAAACCCGTAAAGACTCCTCCTGCACCGCTCACCACCTTCACCGATCAAAAAGTTTCCATCATCGTCCCCATTTACAACACCTCCAAATACTTAACGAAATGCCTAGATTCCATCATCAACCAATCTTATCGCAACCTCGAAATTATCCTCATCGATGACGGTTCGACCGACAATTCTGGCCAGATCGCCGATGACTACGCTCGCCAAGATTCTCGCATTAAAGTAATTCACCAAAAGAATCAGGGCCAATCCGCCGCCCGAAACCGCGGACTAAAATTAGCCACTGGCGACTTCATCAGCTTCATCGACAGCGACGATAAAATCGACAAAAACTTCATTTCCAAACTGCTCGCCCCTTACGAAGATGACGATACCGCCGTCGCCGTTTGCGGCCGTCATGACGAAATGTTGCGACAAAAATGTAGCAAAACAATCTATATCTCATATATCCGCCCCCAAAAGAAACACGAATCCAAGAAAGCTTATATTCTTTATCTACTCGCTACCGATGGACGAATATACTCAGTCATAGACAAAGTCTTCCGTTCCAGCATAGCAAAAAAAATAAAATTTAATGAGTCCATCAATTTTTCCGAAGACACAAACTATGTCCTCGACTACCTCAACAAAGCCGGTGGGGAAATTCGCTTTGTGCTGGAGCCTCTCTACACCTATAACTATGGCACCGAAAGCAGTACCATCAGAAAATCTTCAACCATTTGGAAAAACTGGCAGGCCGCATATATAAATCTCAAAAAGTGGCTCGGGCCCCATATTAATATAAGAGAACGATTTTGGCTCTACGCCGTCCGACTACGCTGGTGCATTTCATTCATCCGCGCCAAACATCGTGCTGCCAAGAACTAAGAACTACAAATAGCCAGCTAGTTTTTGTTCTAAATATTCCATTCTATCAAACAGCCATTGTCTAACATATTCCACCTCGACCTCAAAATCCCCATCCCCCCACAAAATGGCATTCCGCATGGCCGCATCACTAATTTCCCGCTTACGTACATCTATATATTCGTTTATTTCATCCCATTTCCCAAAAAGCTTCTCATAATAAATCTGGCCAACCATTTTTTTAAAATCTTCATTTTCAAGTAGTCGGTACATCATCATCGAAGCTTTTACATCGCTCGATCTCAGCGTCCCATCAACCATCTGCACTGTTTCCACCGTCGGCGCATAAAAACCCTCCTTACATATGTCGCCGCCCCACTTATAATTTCCAAACGACGCATCAAAATCCCACGTTAATCCGGCATGTATTTTATCATCTAACCCATCCCTATAAAAGAACCAGCTCGTTATATATGCGTCTGGATTCGCCGTAAGCTCAGAGACCAAATAATATTTTGCAAAGGACTCTACATCAATTATCCTTTCCACCTCGCCAAATTTGCCATCTTCGGCTGCTTCCTCAAGGGCACTAAAAACCGCTAGAAAATCCGCCATTGCGGAATCTGCGTTATCATCCACTAGCGCCGCTTTCAATGTCAAACAGTTATTATCCCAGGTCTCATACCATGCTTCTTCCTCCTCGCAATATACGTTATCCATCTCCACTAAAACGCCCATCGGATCACTTAATGCCACTCCGTATTTTCCTATATCCATAGCTCGGATCAAATAATAAAGCCCCTGTTCCGCTCCATCCACCTTAAGCTCAACAAATTCGCCACGGAAAGGATATTCGCCAACTACTAAACTCGTTAAATAGTATGCCAAATCGTTTCTCATCAAACTATCATCCGCGCTGTTTGCCACTAGCGCCCACTTTCTCGCCGGTGGCATTCCAAGCAGCGCCACCTTATTCGGAAATTTTATCCGGTACGATTTTTTATCCGCCATCCACGAAAAGTTCCCCCGGCCCTTCACCTCGACTCCGTAGAATAATTCCCCATCAAGCGACAAAATATTATTTTTATACTTTACGCTTTTTGGATTCTCCTGAATTTCCGCCAGTGTCACGCCATTTAATTCAATCTCCATCACGGCCACCCCTTGTGTCGACGCGTTCACCGTTGCCGAATCAACCCCCTCGAACGATCCATCATCCTTCATCTTCACCGCTACCACTAAGAGTCCCGCCCATATCGCCACATACACCACCACTATCAGACATCGCCACAAAAAACTCTTGAGGCCAATCCTCTGCTTAATAAGCTTCTTCCCGCCGCCAAAACCTTTTCGTGATTTAGTAGATCGCGCCCCCCTCTGCGCACCACCATCTTTGGCCGATTTTTTCATACCTTCATTTTATCACACGCCCCACCTCTCGCCAACTTCCATGAAATATGCTAGAATATCATTATGGCTATTCCCCGCGTTCTAAATCGCAGAAACCGCATTCTTCTGAAGGAGCTCACTAAGACCGATTTCAAGCTCCGCTACCAAGGCTCCGTACTGGGCTATCTTTGGGCTCTACTTCGTCCGCTCATGATGTTCGCCATCCTTTATGTCGTCTTCGCCAAACTCCTGAAAATCGGCGGCGACATCCCACACTATCCAGTCTACCTACTCTGTGGCACCACCATGTGGAGTTTCTTCACCGAATGCACCTCACAAGGCATCCAGGCCATTGTTAATCGCGGCGACTTACTCCGTAAAATCTCTTTTCCTAAATACATCGTCGTTGTCTCCGCTACCCTCACCGCGGTCATCAATATGCTCATCAACCTTCTCGTTATCATCATTTTTGCTCTCATCAATGGCGTTACCCCTAGCCCCACTTGGCTTTTGGCCATCCCAGCTATTTTCGAACTTTATCTTCTTTCTCTCGGGCTTGCTTTCCTTCTTGGCTCCATCAATGTTAAATACCGCGACATCACCTCCATTTGGGACGTTCTCGTCCAAGCCCTATTTTATGCCGTGCCGATCATTTACCCCATTGCTATGGTCGCCTCCACTTCCGAAATCGCCGCGAAAATCATTCTCATGAACCCCATTTCTCAAGCCATCCAGGATATTCGTTTCGGCCTCATTACCACCGAGACTATCACTGCCTGGAACTATCTCGCCTCACCTGTCACCATCATCCCGCCTCTTCTCGTAGTTACCTTCCTCATTTTCGGCGCCGTCGTTTTCCGTCGCAAATCTAAATTCTTCGCGGAGGAAGTCTAATGTCTCACAAAATTGGTACTCGCACTGAAATCTCTGATCCAACCGCACCAGCTATCACGGTGCAAAATCTCCACAAAAGCTTCCGCCTCCCAACCGAGCAGACCTTCGGCTTAAAGCAAGCTATTTTCAATCGCCTACGCGGCATCAAAGGCTATCGCGAACAAAAAGTCTTGAAAGGCCTCGATTTTGTCGTAAATCAAGGCGAATTCCTCGGCATTGTTGGCCGCAATGGCTCCGGCAAATCTACTCTACTCAAGATCCTCGCCGGCATCTATTACCCAGAAAAGGGCAACGTTACGATCAACGGCACGCTCGTCCCATTCATCGAACTGGGCGTCGGCTTCAATCCGGAACTCACCGGCCGCGAAAACGTTTATTTAAATGGCGCTTTGCTCGGCTTTTCTAACGCCGAAATGGACAAAATGTACGACGATATTTGGAAATTCGCCGAGCTCGAAGATTTCCAAGACCAAAAACTTAAAAATTATTCTTCCGGCATGCAAGTCCGCCTCGCCTTTTCCATTGCCATCCGCGCCCGCGGCAACATTCTTCTTCTCGACGAGGTCCTCGCCGTCGGCGACGCCGCCTTCCAACAAAAATGCAACCAATATTTCGAAAGCCTCAAGGACAACCACCAAACTGTCATCCTTGTCACCCATTCCATGGAAAATGTCCGCCGCTTCTGCACCCGCGCCATTCTTATTGACGACGGAAAAATCGTCAAAGACGGCAAACCAGACAAAGTCGCCAACGCCTACCTCAAGCTCTGGTCTTAAACTTTTTATCCAAATAGTTAATCGTATCGCGCATTGCATCTTCAATTGTGAGCTTCGTCTCCCACCCCAGCTCGTTCAATGCCTTTGCGGGATTTGCATATATTATCGCAAGGTCACCCGGTCGCCTCTCCGCAATCTTATATGGAAGTTTCTTGCCGCTCTCCTTTTCGAACGCCGCCACCATTTCAAGCACCGACGTGGCCCTACCGGTACCCAAATTATAAACCGACACGCCCGGCTTCATATGATCAATCGCTGCCACGTGCCCCATAGCGAGATCGACTACATGAATATAATCTCTCATCCCAGTACCATCCACCGTATCATAATCGTTACCATAAACCGAAAGCTCCGATATTTCGCCAATCGCAACTTTCATAATAATCGGCATCAAATTATTCGGAATGTCATTTGGATCTTCGCCTAATAGCCCAGATTCATGTGCGCCAACAGGGTTAAAATAACGCAAGATCGTCGCCTCAAACTCCGGCTCCGCTTCAGCCACGTCCTTCAATATTTCCTCGATAATATGCTTCGTTTCACCATATGGATTTGTGATGCCAACGCCCGTCTGCATTTCTTCCGTTAATCCTGCTACGCCCTGCTCGCCATACACTGTCGCAGAGGACGAAAATATAATCTTCTTAACACCATATTTTTTCATCGACTCTAACAGATTTATAGTCCCACCGACATTGTTCTCATAATACTTAAGTGGCTTCTTTACAGACTCGCCAACTGCCTTTAGTCCAGCAAAATGAATCACCAAATCATACCGGCCATTCTTGAATAATTCGTCCATCCCAACCTTGTCAAGCAAGTCTATCTTATGGAACGCTGGACGAACACCGGTAATCTTTTCGATATCATCAAGTACCGTAATCTTGCTATTAAAAAGATTGTCCATGAGCTCAACGTCATAACCAAGCTTTAAAAGCTCAACTGCCGTATGAGAACCAATATACCCGGTTCCACCAGTTAGTAATATCCTCATTTTTCCTCCTTCCTAACCAAACTTAAACTCTCGTCAATAACCCGTGCCCGCTTAGCCCAAGTATTCTCTTTCGCCTGCGAAAGCAACTCCTCGCGACTTTTCACATTTTTATGGTCTTTAATCGCCCTAGCCAAATACTTTTCAAACTCGTCACTATCCTCAGCCATATAAACAAACTTATACCCCTTGCATTCCTGCAAATCCCTCGTACAAACAGTTGGAAGCCCGGCCGCCATATACTCAAACAGCTTCACGGGGGAAGTGGCCTTAGCAATCTCTCCCTGCCTAAACGGAATCATTGCCGAGTCAAAATATTTTGCGTACCGGGGTAGAGTATCGTAATTCTTTGCCCCTAAGTTGTGTACATTATCTCTTATTTCTAGATCTATCGCCGCACCATTATAGTCTACGCCTAAATATACAAACTCCCACTCTTCATGCTTGGCGGCTATTTTATTCAACATCTTAAAATCAATCCACGGCGCCAACGCTCCGTAAAAACCAATTATTGGTTTCTCTTTATCAACAATCCCTTTCAAGTCCATTGGCGCATTCGCACTACTATTTCTCTTAAAATCAAAGTGTTCTACATCCACAGCATTCCTCGCCATCACGATCATTTGGTCTTCACCCATATGCTTTTTCAGTTCATCATACAATCTTTTAGCTGTCGCCAAACATAATACCGGCTCTAACTCCTTAAGCTTATCCCACACTTCCATCTGGATACTAAGGTCGCCAGATATATCTTCATGAAATTCGTCAAGATAGTCATAAATTATTCTATATCCCAACTCCTTTTCTTTCTTTAGCACATCATATCTAGTGGGCATATTATTTGGCGTCAGAAAATAACATTCGCTACATAACTTTGGTAAACCACCTAAAAATCTCTCGGTATTCACCGTTATTAGATTCTTTTTTATCTGCCTAAAGCTCTCGATCACATTATCATATTCCAAATAGATCACAAAATATCCCAGTTTACTAAACTCCTCTGCAAGATGATGCGGCCGCTGCTTCAACTTTAAATTATACGGAACACTGTTCAGCACAATTACCTTCCGATATCCCTCAACAAGTTTCTCAATTTTTTGTGTGATCTTCTTTTCTCTCCTAATTCGCCTCTTATCAATAACCTTTTTACCAGCTACGCCAACCTTCTCCATCACATCACGTCGTTTAGTGTTTTTTGGGAACACTCCATTATAGCCAGTCGCTATCTTCTCAGCAAACTTAAACCGCTTTGAACTCGTAAGCTTTTTAAAGTATTTATTTTCCCTTTTTAGGATATCGTTCTCGTGTTCGAGCTCTACAATTCTCTTTTCTAATTCTTTCTCCCTATTCATAACGCGGTCAACCCTCCAATAAGGCATCTACTATATATTTACTCGCGAACCCATCGCCATATGGATTCTTTGCTTGGGACATCCTCTCATACTCGTCCGACCTGGTCAACAACACCTTCGCCTCTCTATAGACGCTATCAAAGTCAGTCCCTACCAACTTCAGAGTTCCAGCTTCTACACCCTCTGGACGCTCAGTCGTATCGCGAATCACTAACACCGGTTTTCCAAGCGACGGAGCTTCTTCTTGTACCCCACCACTATCAGACATAATAAAATATGCTCTTTCCATAAAATTGTGAAAATCCAAAACATCCAACGGTTTTATAAGCTTAACTTTGTCACTATCTCCAAGAATCTCTTCCGCCGCTTCCTGTACCTTAGGATTTAAATGCACTGGATAGATCACCTTAACATCCGGAAACTCCTCAGTCAACTTTTTTATTGCCCTAAAAATCCGCCTCATCGGCTCTCCTAAATTCTCACGACGATGCGCCGTAACCAAAATCAATCTACTATCCTTTGCCCAATCCAATATATCATTTTGATAATCTTTGGACACTGTGGTTTTTAGTGCATCTATCACCGTATTACCAGTTACAAAAATCTTCTGGCCCTTATTCAGCTTTCCTTCAAGATTTTTTCTGTTCGTCTCCGTTGGCGCGAAAAGATAATCTGCAACCCTGTCAATAACCTGACGATTCATCTCCTCCGGAAACGGCGAATATTTATCATACGTTCTTAACCCTGCCTCCACATGCCCTACCGGCACTTGCTGATAAAATGCCGCTAAAGCCGCAGCCATTGAAGTGGTAGTATCGCCGTGGACCAACACTATATCTGGCTTTTCCTTACTTATCACTTCTCCCATGCCCTGAAGAACCGCCGCTGTTATATACGCCAACGTCTGACCGGGCCTCATAATGTCTAAATCATAGTCTGGTTTAATATTGAAAACTCTCAATACCTGATCAAGCATTCCGCGATGCTGCGCCGTTACGCAAACTACAGATTCAATTCCATCACGCGACTCCAACTCTTTTACTACTGGTGCCATTTTAATTGCCTCTGGCCGCGTACCAAAAACGGATAAAACTTTCTTTTTCATATCTATATTATATCACACGCCCGTTCGCGGCAGATTCCCTAATTCGTCGAATCTCATCCTGCCATCCTCTTTCCCAATTTTTCTTATTAAAAGCCTCTTCTGCTACTTTTTTACCATTACTTGCCAGCCTTTTTCTTAGACGTGGGTCCTCTATTAACTGCTCGACCGCATCTCTTAAACTATCCGCCGTCGGCTCAATCATTAATCCATTAAAACCGTCTATAACAAGATCTGGCAGCCCGCCGACATTGGTCGCCAAAACAGCCGCACCAGAAACCATCCCCTCTATACATGACAACGAGGTCCCCTCACAGTACTTCGTCGGGATAAGCACCACGTCCGCATCCTTATACGCATTAGCCATTTCCTCCATTTTATATTCAAAATGAAAAACGTTCTCCGGAAACTCCCGCATAAACTCCTCCAAGTCGCTAGAGGCCTTCTCGTTATCCACTTGACCAACAAAGTTCAACCTAACTTTTTTACCATATTTAGGCAGAATCTTACGAAACGCCTCTATCGTAATGTCGTAACCACGCGCCTCGTAAATTCTTCTCGGATACACAAAAACTACCTGATCGCCACGCCCTCTGGTTCTTTTAACCCTAAACTGCTCCTCATCAAAATAGTTAGGAATATATTTTTCTTTCAAAGACAAATTATAATCCAGGGTTCTTGTCCAATTTATAAAGTTAGTATCGACACAAACGCAGCTAAAAACATTTTTAAGAGCCGACATCCTTTCATCATGCACACCGGCATAATTATTGCCAAACGCGTTCCATATCCCATCAAAGTTAACCCCATGATTGATCCCGATCACCGGTATGTCCTTTATCTCACAAGCCAACTCAAGTGGCGATGCAATCAAAAACTCACAGTCCCTACAATAATCATTAAATAAAGTCGAATTCTCCGCCGTACTACTCCTGCTACCACCACCTACGCCAACAACCTCAACACCGTTAAAACGTTTTTTAAAAAACTTGTTTGAACATTGCAGTATTCTCGGCTTAAATCCCATATCCTTCAATAAACACGCTAAATCGTAAACATATCTTTCGGCACCCCCCTTAAAAACTTCTTTCCCATCCCAATCATAAAAGTTAATATTTACAATATCAACTCTCCCCACCTTGACCGACCTTTTAGCTTTATATCCCCCGCTTCGTACTTCCTTGATATCCTTCTCTAGGCGTGCCAACTTGTTTCTGCGACTCCGATATATGAAGTCCACAACGGCATCAATCGCCCTGTATCTTTTTGAACCCAACTTCTCCTTCAGCAAAAAATTCTCATCTTTTAAAAGATTGTTCTCTTTCCTAAGTCTAACGACTTCCTTACTTAAGCCAGCAGCCTCAACTTTCATTCTAAAGCTCCTCAATGCAGCCGCCCAACAACACGCCAACGGCTACCCATATACAATATTATCTTATCTAATTCTACCACAAAAACATCTTTTAGCCAGCACTTTCTACGCTGGCTCCAGTTTTCACATCCCAATATATACTACCATTCTCAAAAGTCTGGTATATCATGCCAGAAGCGTTCTTTTGTTCGCTACTGGTTGGATAGCCAAGCGCCCCCCATTCAGTACCCTCATC
>ODAI013467395.1_pt1 | contig 42669 bp, 39 predicted proteins | sample 1539321 | NCBI WGS metagenome assembly ODAI01 (sample SAMN02144231, study PRJEB22623) | gut metagenome | biome: sheep rumen | host: Ovis aries | place: New Zealand
ATAAAAACATGGCAAATTGCTGAATTTCAGCATGTCTTCATGTTGTTACAAAAGTTTACAATACTGCAAAACCGGTAATACCAAGTATTATCAGAGCTTTTGTTATAAGGTTTAAAATGTTATTTATTACACGCCTGATGCAGGTTCTCGATTTATCAAAGCGATGGCATTATCAATTTTACTTACAAGTTCTGTGTAATAATTGTAATCTTTATTTGTGTTTGAAATAGCGGCTCCGTGTTCGGCTACTGTTTTAATCTGTTTTAACAAATCAATTGTCATCATAATGCCTTTAAACATTGAACCTTCATCTTTATATTTGCGTTTGTCGGCATTGTAATACAGTTTGCTCCAATTTTGGGTTGAATCGGATTCTGGGTCGGTGTTCATTTCTGCCCATTTATAGATGTTATTTGTAAGTTCGTTGTTGATTTGAATTTGGTGGAATTTCTTGTCACTTCTTGTCATATAGCTGTTATATACTGAAAGGCAGGAATTTAATTTTGAAACAAATTGTTCTATATTTTTGTTTTCCCATTCGTAACCTTTTGGTTTTGTATCAAAGATTTTTGAGCCAAACTGACCGTCTTTTTTGAGTTCAATATTAGCTAATGCCCCGACGGCTCCGGCAAGCTCAGCAGGGGACATCCCTTCAAAAGCTTTAACTTCGGATACCATTTCTATAACGGGTATTTGCTCGTAGCCGTTTAATTCCGATATTAATATGCCCTTATTGGTAAGTCTGTTTGCTGTGTTAAAATATCCAAAATCTTTCATTAGCGTGATTTTGCGGTTAAATATGGCTTTCAGATTTTCTTTATTTTTCTGTGCGATTCTTTCATTTTTGTTATAAGTATAGAAAGATTTTTCGTATAACAGATTTAGCATTGTGTCGTTTTGACATTCTTCATAGTATTTTGCAATAAATGAAAAGTCGGGTTTGAATGCGCTTTTCAGGTTATTTGGCTGCGAGTGAACGAGCATATCAAATTGCGAACGTTCATCGTCATTAAGGCTCATAGTGTAGCAATAGCCTTTTTTATCGATGCCGCGCCTGCCGGCTCTGCCAGCCATTTGATGAAATTCGTTTGCCGTAATTGTTCTTTTGTTGTCAGGACCGTCAGGAGTTGAAGATGGTTTTCGTGTTGCCGTAATTACTGTTGTACGTGTCGGCATATTTATACCTGCAGATAGAGTTTCTGTTGCAATGACTGTTTTAACGAGTTTTTTCTGGAACAGTTCTTCAACCAGTTCTTTTTGAGTGGGCAGAAGTCCTGCGTTATGTACGGCATAACCTTTTAATAATGCCCTCATATTCATTGATTCACCGAGATACTTGCCGTCAGCTTCGTAGCCTTCAACTATATCCATAATTTGTTCTTTTTCTTCATCGGTGGTTAAATGCGGACCGTATTTCATTAGATATTCAAGGATGTCCTTGCTGTTCTTTTTGTCAAAAACGAAGAAGATTGCAGGCAGTTTGTCCTCATCTTTTAATTTTACAACCACATCTCTGTAAGCGTATGCGGGAATAATTCCTTTCTTTTCTGCAAGCTGATTAAGTTTATCTATCTGGCTGCTGAATTTAGATTTCTTTTTGCCTGTTTCGGGTTTAGTTAAATCACTTATATTTATATTGTCAAATTCAAGCGGCACGTGTCGGTTTTCAGACGGAACATCAATTAATACCGTATGGATAGGTTTTCTTGGATTAGCTTTGTAAGTAGCAAGCTCTTTGTTGTTACCGGTCACAATTTCAGGTTCATCTTCCCCTCTGATTTTCGACATCCAGCCGACGATATCTTTGTTATTTCCGATTGTTGCAGATAAGGATAATAATTGTGTTTCAGGGCGGGAAAGAAAAATCGACTGTTCCCATATTCCGCCTCTGTCTACATCCCCGAGATAATGTAATTCATCAAAAATAACGGTTTTTAAATCGTCAAGTAAATCATTCTTTTTGCCGAAATGTTCGCCAAAAACCATATTACGATAAACTTCGGTTGTCATAACAACAATAGGCGCTTCTCCGTTGATTTTGGTGTCTCCTGTCAAGATGCCTACGTTTTCTTCTCCGTATATGCGTTGAAAATCTCTGTATTTTTCATTGCTCAGAGCCTTTAATGGGGTAGTATAGAAAGTTTTCTTTCCGTCGTGCAGGTTTTTGCCTATTGCATAGTGCGCAATTGCCGTTTTTCCTGTGCCGGTCGGGGCTGTAACAAGAACATCGTTTTCCAATAAGATATTCTGTGCGGCGGCTTTTTGAAATACATCGGGTTTTGCTGAAGCCGGAAGCTTAAAATAATTTGCCTGAACGGTCTTATCAAATTCGCTGTTCCCAAACGGGATATTTTTATACGACATTTTTGACATGGCGCTAATAAAGTCTTTTGACGAATGCCTGTCATTACGGATGTTTGGCTTTTTATTGTTTAATCTGTTGTCATAAATTGTGTTTTGTGCGAAATTGATTGCGAAAACCTTCATATATAAATCCTTATTTTTTAAATATTACGTACATTCCTTTTTCTAATACATCCGCCAGATATAAGATATCCCGATTATGAACCCTTGTACATCCGTGGGTTATGTGTCCTTTTTCTATGGCATTTTCAAATCTTGTTCCGTGGGTGTATCTGCCGTCATCATGTAATTCTCCTGTTGTCGTATCAACCTTATACATTAATATAATTTTAGGGCCGTAATCTCGAGGATGTCTGCGTCGTTTAGATTTCGGCGGAGATGTTTTATATGGGTAATTTAGTATTGCTATTATTTTTGCTACCCCTGTTTTAGTGGGAGTAGATGCTTTACCTGTTGCAGCCTTAAAAGCTTCAATCGGCTTTCCTTTGTCGTTGTATCGGTATACCATACAGTTGGTGATATCAACGACTAATGCAGCATTTGTATCTTTATTCATAAGTTTAAATGCGGGACTTGGAGCATTTTTTAAAATTTGCGGTTCATTTGTTCGACCGCTTGGGTTTACGGCTTCTCTAAATACTGCCGGTAAATCTTCTTGGGTATATTTATCAACAGGATTTTTAGATAGGGAAGCCTTTTCGAAAGAGTCATTATTTGCGCGCGCAGGTGTTCTTATCACGGATTGTGCGGCTGAACTTAGTGTAAATGAGGTAAATAAGACTGCTGCGGGATATTTAATTGTATTAAAACAAATTCTCATATAAATACAATAACCTGTGAATAAAAACTTTTGCCCTCATGTGTCGATATGTAACAAATTTGTTATTGCTTTATATTTCTTAAATGTTACTTGCAAAAATAAAATGTTTATAATAGCATTATAATACTTACGTGCGTCGGTGAATATTTTGTGGATTAGCCGATTAAGGAATTTAAATAGTAAAAGTAATTAAATATAAAGGAACAAGAAATGAACCCTATTATTGATGAATTAGAAAAACCTTATATGGAAAAGGAAGTTCCGGATGTAAACCCGGGCGATACAGTCAAAGTATTTGTTAGAATTGTTGAAGGTAACAAAGAAAGAATTCAGGCTTTCGAAGGTACTATTATTAAAAAGCACGGAGCAGGTATTAACAAAACTATCACCGTAAGAAAGATTTTCCAAGGTGTTGGTGTTGAACGTGTATTCTTGCTTCACTCTCCAAGAATTGAAAAAATTAATGTTATCAGACGTGGTGATGTTAAACGTGCTAAATTATACTACTTGAGAGAACGTTCAGGTAAAGCAACTCGTATCAAGGAAAAAATTGAAAAAAGATAAGACACATATTCATTGGTATCCGGGGCATATTGCCAAAGCTGAAAGAAAGTTAAAAGAACAGCTTTCTTTGGTGGATGCCGTTATTGAAGTTATTGATGCGAGACTGCCTGTTTCAAGCAGTTACGAAAATATTACGAGGCTTTTAGGTCAAAAGCCTCGTTTAATTTTGCTGAATAAATCTGATTTAACTGATAAAAATGAACTTAAACAGTGGGTAAAAATTCTTGAAGAAAAATATAATGTTCCGGTAATGCTTTCCGATGCAAAAAATTCCAAAGATTTAAACCAAATTGTAAATAAGGCGGTTGAGTTGTCTGAACCTCGAATTCAAGAAATTATGAAAAAAGGACTGTTGCGCCGTCCTGCCCGTGTTATGGTTGTTGGAATGCCTAATGTAGGAAAATCAAGCATTATAAACAAATTAACGAAATCGGCAAAAACGAAGATTGGTGCAAAAGCGGGAGTTACAAGGCAGCAGCAGTGGGTTAGAATTAACCCAAAATTGGATTTACTGGATACTCCGGGAATTATTCCCATGAAACAGGAAAATCAAGAAGCGGCTAAAAAATTGGCTTTTGTTAATTCTGTTTCAGAGAATGCATATTCAAATGAAATTGTTGCAAGAGAACTTGTAGGCCTTTTATATGAAAAATATCCGCAGCTCTTGAAGGAATATTACGGGTTGGAGGACAGTGTAAGCGTTGAAGATATTGCTATAAAACGTAATTGGATTGTTTCCGGAGGTCAACCTGATATTGAAAGAACATCAGCATATATCTTAAGAGATTTTAGAGAAGGTAAAATAGGCAAGTTTATTTTGGATTAAGAGGCTATTAATGGGGCATATAGAGGAATTATTCGATTTCGATGAACAGTATAAATGTGCAATTATAGGTACCGATGAAGCCGGCAGAGGGCCTGCGGCGGGCGGAGTATTTGCAAGTGCGGTATTTTTTCCGGATAAAAGTCCAAAATTAATTGAGGATTTATATATATTGAATGACAGCAAGCAGCTTTCCGCAAAAAAACGAGAAGCTATATTTGATACAATAAAAAATAATACTATAAATTCAACAGTTTGCGTTGAAGTTGAAGAAATTGAAAAGATAAATATTTTAAATTCTTCACTCAAAGCAATGAGACTTGCTTGTAACAATGTAATTGAGCAAATAAAATCAGAAAAATTAATTGTTCTGGTTGACGGTAATAAATTAATAAAAGAGTTTAAGTATCCGCAAAAATATATAATAAAAGGGGATAGTAAATCCGCCTCAATAGCGGCAGCGAGTATCTTAGCAAAAGTTACCCGTGACAGATACATGCAGGAATTGGATAAAAAATATCCTGAATATGGCTGGGCAAAAAATGCAGGCTATCTTACAAAAGCTCACCTTGAAGCCATTGATAAATGCGGTTTAACTGAATTTCACAGACCTTCATTCCTGAAAAAGCATTTTGAAAAACAAAAACAATTGTCATTATTTAATTAATTATGCAACGAAATTGAAAAGCTCTTTTCGGTCATCGTCTTCTGTATTACCTGTTTTCATACCTGAATAATCAGCGTATTGCATATTTTCTTCGTGTCCGTGTTGTATTACGTTTTCCATTCCGTCTGCAGTTTTGTCATAAGCCAGCAGGTCGTGGAATTGAAGCCCGTAACCTTCTCCAAATGGGATGAATGTATTGCCGTACGTCAGTTCATTCAAATTAACATTTTGAAGTATTGTGTCTACGGACTCTTGAGTTCTTACATCCCAACCATCAAATATTATTTGATTTCTAAAATCATCTTCAATTAATTCACAAGTGTTATATGTTACAGCTTCATTTGTAATGTGTGTAGAGTGAATTAATTCATGTGCAAGTACTGATGCCAGATAGGTCTCTGTATAATTGTAATATACATCATCAGATGACATATAAATAGCTCCAAGTGCTTTATTAATTAATCTGTCTTGGCTTATTTCTTCGTTAGGTTCATTTAGATAGTTGAAATCACCTCTTTTAATTGCGGCTCTGAGTTCAGACTCGCTTTTGTATGTGCGTTGCGGCACAAATACTTTAGCGTTAAGAATTATGCTTCTGTTGAGGTGGTTAAGAGCGGTATTGTTGTTATTTGCATTCTTATTAAGATTTAGGTATTGGCTGTCATATGTAGCACTTCCGTATGCGCCTAAGACAACGTAACCGTTTTTACTGTTTTCTTCAAAATAGGAATCATTGCCAAAGCCTATCGGAAAATCGCAATTTTCTATTGCTTTTCTCATTCTTAAGAGAAATGATAATTTTACTTCGGAATCACCTTTAGCTTTACCTTCAGCAACTCTTTCATCATAATTGCTTATGTAGTCATCTAACCAATTTGCCAATTTAACAATCGCACCTTCGAAAATTGTTTTTTGTTCGGTTTTGTTGTAGTTAGGGCTGTACTGAATCATTTTATATATGTTTGTCAAATCAGTTCTTGTTCCAAGATTAACGCCGTCGTTATTTACTGCAGTGAATTCCGGTGGTGTTAAACCAAATTCGGACTGCGTTTGTTTACTGTCATATTGCGTAAAGCTAATAACTTTAGGTTTGCTGTTTGCTTCTTTTATTTCGATATCTAAGTTTTCTTGAATCTGTTCAAGTTCAACTTTAATACGAGCAATTTTTTCGATAACATTGGTGTAATTAACAGTGTCATCCGCATATATAACGCCATCCAATTTTGCAAAATCAAATCTGTTGGTAACAGATAAAAATGACGGACCTACGGTAAGCTCGGGTATATTTTCTGTGTTCTGTTCTGCGTATACCGTGCTGTTTGAATCTGTACTATTTTGTCCTGCATTCGTGGTAGTGGATTCTTGATTTGTGTAATCCGTATTATCTTCATATCCATTGTAACAAAATGAACAGTTTCTAATTATATTTTGTTGTATGTTGTTTAAATTACTCATATTTTACCCGAATGTTTTAAATGATCTTTCTACGTTTTTGCCAAGTACGCTTTTTATGCTTTCTTCTTCAGCTAAGTATGCTTGATATTGTGTATCAATTTTCTTTTGGTCCATTTCATAGCGTTTGTCTTTAATTTGAATTTCAGCCATGTCTCTGTTGTATTCTGCTTCAGCTTTGTTGATAGCTTCTTGATCTGTTTCATCGCTTATCATTGAACAGCTGCTTAAATCTACTGTATTGAAGAATAAACCGTTTAGAGTGATTGTTTGAGTTGTAGATTCGTCAGATTGTTGAACAAGAGTATAAGATCCGTTTCTAAGACCTTCTTCTAAAGCTAATGTTGAGATAGTGAAGTTTGGATCTTCAACTAATCTGTATTCCTTCTTAGGAACTTCAATATAAACTTCTTTTTGTTGGTATCCGATGGGGCCGCCTTCAAAATCAGTAACTATTTTTTCGCTTCTTGCGTTAAGTGCATCCTGTTGAATAGCATTTAAGTTAAGAACCGGTAATTTGTTGTTTCGTGCGCTGATTTGAGCAGTTTCTTTATACCCCGGAGCTCCCGGATTTAACCATGTGTAAACTTTGCTTCCGTCAGATAATTCAGTTTGAGCATCTCTGATTGCTTCGGGTTGTGTTCTGCTTCCGTTTGCAAAAGTTGGGTTTTCTTGGTTTTCCCAATATAATATGTCGTTGTTGTTTCTTGTATCAATAGCAATAAAGTTTGTAAGGTTTGACTCTATTACCGGTCCCCAGTTTGCTAAGTCAGAACCATTAATTGGTTTACCGCTGCTATTTTTAATAGAACCTAATGAAATACAATTTCTGATAATCGCTTCATAAGTATCATCGCCGATAAAGCCGTTTATTGCATTAGAATAATTTGTACCGCTTCCGAGAACAACATTTACATCTGAATAGCAATTTTCAATTACATTTTGTTCGCTGCCATATTCAGTATTTCCGTTAGCACCGATAAATCCGCCAATGTAACCGAAGCTGCTATCTGCGTGAGGTACATTTACGGTCCCTTGAACTGATGTGTTTTTTATTGAACCGTTATTGTATCCGACAGCACCGCCAACGCCGCATCTTTCAGAATCGTAACCCTCATCATATGCTTTGTTATATAAAGCGCATATTAAGTTGAGATTTGTTACATTGCAATTTTCTATCAATCCGCCGTCACCTAAAAATCCGGCAATTGCTCCTAAACTGTCAGATTCTGCTGCAATTGTTGCACCATCAATATTTACACTTTTTATTGTTCCGTAAACATCTCTGAATAAACCTTGAGTACCGTTTAAATTTTTAATTGTTGCACCGTTTCCATCGAATACTCCTTGGAAGAATTTTATACCGGTGCTGATATATTTTGAAAAATCAACTATATCCATATCCAAAACATAATTTTGTTGTAATGCGTTTGTAAGATTTCCTGCAAGTGCTTCATTTTGAAGTGTGTTGTAGATTGCATCGAATCCTTCCTGAGATTTTATTACAACGGTATTTAAGTTTTTGTTTTCGCCGTTAATTTTCGTAGTGTATGATTGAACTTCTAAATCTTTGTCCGTAAGTCCTGTTGCATCAACAATAGCTTGCATTTTTGCAATATCGCCGATAGCGCTGTTGTCAGGAGCTTGGAAACCAACTGCATCAACTTTTTTAGTGTTGAAAATAGGTCTGTCAAGATCATCTTCGTATACACCGCCTAACGGTAACCATTCTGTTTCGCCTGTTTCAACTTCTTCCCATTTGTAGCCTAAGATTTTAGATCCGTCTGAAACCATAAGTCCGTTTGCCTTTAAATTGTCCAACGAAATAAATTCAGTCTTGGTTACAGGTCCAGTTGTAGAGAAGATGTTTGTATTAAGGTATAGTCGGCTGTTATTTAAAGCTTCAATGTACCTGTTTTGAATCTCTTGCGTATCCATTGCCAAGCGTGTTTTTGCATCCGACACTTCCTGCCCTTTTAATGACAGGTTGTTCAATTGTGCCGTTAAATAAAGTAATCTTGCTTGTGATGCTGAAAGTCCCATAATTTCTTTCCTTTTTATTATTTCCTTACTATGGTTATCGGCATAAATAGCAAAATTCTTTAATTTTTTAGGGGTAAATGTTACAAAATTGTTACAATTATAATAATAAAATTTTATTCAACTTTTTTAAATCTTTTCTTTAATCGATTAATTAATTTCTTTTCTTCAGCAGCTTTTATTGCGGCCTCTTCTGCTGCTTTAGCTTCGGCTTGTTCTTTTCTCAACTGAATAAGTTCTTCTACTGACATTCCTTCTTCTCCTGCTTCCGGAACGGGAAGGGTGTCTACAAACTCTTTTGCACTTTGCATTTCAGAATCTAATACAAGCCACTTAAATGATTTTATCATTGACAATGGTTTATTAAGATTACCTTTCAGTCTGATTTGGAATTTGGTTGCGTTATCATCGGATTTTCCTTCTCCAAGATGCGGAAGGGCTTTCATTTCTTCTTCGGAAATTTCTTCGCAGAACAGAGCAAAAGCTTTTACCAAAGCAACGTTTAATCCCGGAGTTTTCTTGACTATATTAATGGGATTAATATTAGCTAAAGGTCCGAGTTTATCCGCAAACATTGATGCTAATTTCCCGCGGACTTTCATTTCAGCTGTATTATCAATTATATTCATTTTCCCTGCTATATACATAGATAGAACATTCCCTTGAGATTTGATAGGTGAAATATCAACATTTCCGTTTCCTAAGAATCTCAGATGTCCGTATAATTCGTTATATCGTGAGGTATCAAATGTTACAAGATTTGTAATAAGTGAACCGATGGTAGATGAGAAAAACGCATTTTCTCTAATGTTTTCTGCCATAATCATATTTTCTAATTTACCAAACGGACCGAGTTGACCGTCTTTAATATTGAAATCGACAAAACCCTTAAGCGTTTTCATTTGAGTTTCAATATCTGTACCGCTCATGCGGATTCGGGTAAAGAAGTTCATATTGCCGCTCAGCATGTCTTTCATATTCATTACGTCAAGTAGTATTTTTTCAATGTCAAAGTTCTTTCCGCTTAGTTCAGCAAACAAATCAGATGTAACAAGATTCATTGACACTTTTCCTGCGACATCTCCGTCTAAAGGTTTTGTTTTTAATTTATTCAGGTATATTACATTTTCTTTCAGTACAATGTCGCTTTCTGTATTTTCCAATATAATTTTATCGACTGTAATTTTTTTGAAGTTTATGTGTCCGTTTCGAACTTCAAGAGGAATATTCATTGTTAAATTCTTGTCGGAAGATTTTTCAATTGTTTCTTTTGGATTTGGAAAGGCTTGAGCAACACTGTCGCCAAATTTTACAATTTTGTTTACGTCAATATAGTTAGAGGTGACGTTGACGTTATAGAAAATTCTGTCAAGGATATCTGTCCAATTTGTTACGGTGCTAAGGTTAAATATTGTACCGCCCAAGTCCAGTTTATTTATTTTAACATCAATATTTTTGGCTCCAAGTGTTAATAGCAGGTTTTGTACTTTAGAATTAATTTCGGGAACCGTAATGTTTTCAGCTAAAACTTTTCCGCTGAGAACGGGATTTTGAGGTTTCCCGTGAGCTGTTAAGTTTGCTATAATGTTAAATTTAGATTTTTTCAAAATGGCAACAGAACCTTGCATAGGATGCGGCATGTCGACTCTAAACAGGCTTATGAAAGGTTGAGTATTCAAATTTGTGATTATTGCGCGTACATTTACCGCTTGCCTTGACCCAAGGGTATTTTTAACTAAATTATCGCTAAAGTCTGCGGTATTGGGTTTTACAAATAATCCGGAGCGTTCAAGTTTCAGGGTGTTCCCTTTTTTGTCGATTTTAACCTGAAATATTGATTGCAAATGCTCCAAATCTTTCATAATAACGGGTGTAAAATGATTTGAATTGTCCGCTTTTGCTTGAGCTATAATTTCCATATCGTCTTTTCTGCTTTCAAATTTTGCTTTAACAGGAATTACCCCTGTTTTTTCAAAATATGGTAAGGCGATTTCGCCGACTAAAATTCCAAGGTCATTCGTATGAATATTCCCGTTCGCAGTGAAATTTGTTTTTATTCCTTTTGTTAATTCGTTTATTGTTCCGCTAATATTAATTACGGACTGTTTATTAAATGTGATATTTGATGGTTGTATATTAATATTGCTGCTGTCTGCTTCTATTGTTATATTATCATTTTTGATTACTGAGTGAATTAGCGGTAAATTTAAAATGAAACCATTGTTTATTACTCTTCCGTTAAACTCTCCGTTACCGGCAGCAAGTCCTACTCTTAAGTTATTGTTATTTGCCGTGAAAAGGTTGGATTTTTCTTTTACTGTTAAATCATTTAAATCCAATTTTAGTGTTGCAAGGAGTTCGCGCAGTCTGCCGTTTGCTTTAGCATCAATAGACAGAAATCCTGAATTTAAGTCATAACGGTTTTTCATGTCCTTTGGCGCAAACGCTTTGTATAACCCTGACAAAGGTAACCTTACGGCATTGATTTTTAAATCTGTTACGGAGTCAGGTTGTATTTGTCCTGAAATATCAAGAGGTTTGTTATTGATAAGCAGATGAGTATCTCCGATTTTAATAATATTGTTGTCTAAAGATAAACTCACTCTTATATCGTCAAATATCAGTCCTATATTTTTATCAGTAATGTTTCCGTCTCTTACAACAACAGCACCTGCAGATTGAAGATTTTCAAAATCTGTTTGTAAACCTGCATTCGCAATGAAATAGCCGTTTGCAGACATATTGTTGATGTCTGTTTTGATTTGAGCTGTGTTTAGGTATGCTTTTATAACTTCAAGCAGGTTTGCAAAATAGATTTTAGAAGAGTTTATATTAAAGCCTATATAAGGATGTTTTCCATGGCGAATTTTACCCAGAGTTACGATATTGTCTACTTCGGTAACATATAGATTAGAATCAAAAGTTACGGTGTCATCATTAGCTAAAAGCTTAAAATTTGATTCGGGCAATTCTATTCCGGATAGTGTGATTTTTGTGTTTTCAATATTTAAATGTCCGTTTGCCTTAATATATTTCGATTTTTTGTTTTGACGCAGTTTTAATTTTGTATCAATGTTTGATTTCAAATTATAAGTTCTGTATGTCGAAACAGGATTAACAAAGGGAATAGCATATATCGCTTCTAAGTCTTCCTCTTCTTTTTCTTTCGGTTTAAATTCCGGTAAAAAAGTATCTATATCAATTTTTGCAGTGATGTTTACATCCTCATCACTGAGTATTTGTGCGTAGGTTTTTAGTGCGGCTTTTTCTAAATTATTGCAGCCGAGTTTTAAATCTTCCCCTTTTAAAGTAAGTTTATGTCCGCTGCTTTTGTCGTCAATAATGGCAATATAGTTTTTTAATTTTATATTTTGAATATTAAATCTGATTTTAGAAATGTCAATAGGGGTAGTTTTAGAAATATCTTCAGCTTCTGTCGTAATATATTTTTCGGGATGTTCAAGTTTTTCTTTACGTTGAGTGTTGACTAAATTCTCGTAAACTCGAACAACTTTATATTGTTCACCGTCTTCTGATATGTCAGCCGTAATTTTGGGATTGACAATATCTACTCCGGAAACCTTTACTGTAAACCATAGAATACTTGGTAAAAATATTTTGGCTTTTATAGTGTCAGTGCTTAAAATTTCAGAATTATCCGGGAGTGTTACTTTTAAATTGTCTGTTCTCACTCCGGCTTCGAGGAAGGGGGTTGTAATTACTTTTATGTCATCGTAATTAATATTTAGTCCCGTATTTTCAAAAACAAGTTTTTGAATTTGCGGTTTATAAGTATCTAACTTAATAATGCGCGGAATTACAAATAAAAATGCAATATAAAATAGTACGAAAATTGTACCCAAAACATAACAGCATACTTTTATAAAATTTTTCATATATAACCTCAATATCCCTATTTTCTTTTATTATAATATAAAAATTTTTATATATGTAATTACAGCAAAAATTAAAATTTATGATTGTTATATGTTTAAGGATTAATATAAATGTCAAAAATATACCCGTTATCGTTAAATTTTAATAGTAATTTCACATTAAATTATGATAAAAGTTCCCGACAAAAAGTTTACGGATGCAGTCATAATAGTTGTGATTACCGCGGGAGTGTAAATTTTATGGGAAATAGCAGACAGCTTTTGTCTTGTGTAATAAATCCCTTAAAACCAATAAAGTCTCTTAATGAATATAGAGAAGTTTTAGCCAAAGCATGCCATTCCGTAACTCCTGACGGTCAAAAGTTTTGGACTATTAATAATGATTATAACTTATATAAGGGTATTGACGAAGAGTATATCGGATTACTGCCATATTGCGGCGGTAATGATGTGTCATACTATATTAATCAATATTTGCGTTCCAAAAATTATATGAAAACATTACAAAAATATCCTCAGCATTCCTATTGCCCGACCCTTAGTTCAATTACGGACATAATCAGAGTTCTTGATTATTCACTGGGAAGGCTCGATGAAAATGTCGGTACATATAGTGGTATTGTGTATCGAAAAGGTCATTTTAACCTGAAAACAAAACAGTTTTATTCTTGTTCATATAGTCCGGCTATTGCTTCTTCTTTTTCAGGGGTTAATCTTAATACCGGATATTCGGTGATAAGAACTAAATCTGCGCATAATATATATGCATTTCAAAAACAGATGAATAGTTTATATGCTAAAAACGAAAAAGAAATATTGATATCGAGAAAAGCAAAACACAGATTACTTAAAGAGTTTGAGTTGGATAGTGAATTAAAAAAAGCAAAGACAGATTTTGCGATGCATATGCTGCGTGAAGTAAAGGCTAAGTTGCCTGTATCTCAGGCAAAAACGTGGGATTTCGACAGGGTATATAAGAAAATTAAAGTATACGAAGAAATTTAGGTTAAAGTTTTGGTGAAAATTTCCGTTACAGATAATGTTGACTGTTAAAAAAAAATCATTATAAATTTAACAGAAAGGCTGTGTATCAAATGGAATTAAATGCGCTAAGTTATATCAACGGATATCATAGTTTCGAGCAGGCTCTTATAAGTGAGGCTACTCGTCAAAAGTTGATAGCTTTAGGTATTGATCCATCGATTGTAACTTCAGAGTCTCAAGCAAAAACATTGATAGAAAAGGTTGAGCAAACAAGAAAAACCGAACGCTTTGAGGAAATCAAAACAGCAGAAAGTAAGGTAAAGGTTTCAACTACGGAGCAAGATTTAATTTGCAGGGCAAAAGATTTGGCCGATAAAATGGGCATACACTTAACGAAAGATTTGTCGCTGGACGAAATCTTAACCATAATTGCAAAAGAAATTGAGATGGTAATTAATTCTGATATCAGAGAAGGAACAAAAGCAAAATACATAGAATATAATGCGGAATTAAAATCAATTAAAGACGGTTATTCTGTTGTTCAATCCAATGAAAATGCCGTAATGAATTCTATGAATTATGCAGCCCAAATTAACAAAATGATTTTAGGTTTGTAAAATAAAATGCGGTTCTGAAATATTCAGAACCGCATTAATTTTATATGTATGCAAATTATTTCTTTGAAGGAATTCTCATTCCGTAGAATGAACGCCATACAAAGAATAAAGCTATTACCAAGAATACTACACCGGCAATTGGTGCGATTTCTCGGAATGCTTCACTTATAGCAATTTCCATTGCCAATAATCCGAATAATGTTGTGAATTTAATAATCGGATTCATTGCAACTGATGAAGTATCTTTGAATGGGTCACCTACCGTGTCACCAACAACTGTTGCATCGTGTAAAGGTGTTCCTTTTTCTTTCATATCTACTTCAACGATTTTCTTAGCGTTATCCCAGCAGCCGCCGGCATTTGCCATAAATACAGCTTGGAATAAGCCGAATACCGCAATTGCAATTAGGTAGCTTACGAAGAATGAAACAGGTCTGTTTGCAAATTCAACGTTTTCTGCTACAACAGGTGCTGATAAACATGCAAGTGCCAACGCAAATGCAAATAATGAAATGAATATATTAATCATACCTTTTTGAGCGTATTGAGTGCAAATCTTAACAACTTCTTTTGAGTTAGAAAGATTTGCAGATTTTGAATTTTCATCCAATTTAATATTGTCTTTAATATATTCTGTTGCTCTGTATGCCCCTGTGGTTACAGCCTGCATAGAAGCTCCTGAGAACCAGTAAATTACTGCACCGCCTGTTAGTAAACCTAATAGTGTATATGGATTTAAAAGGTTCAAAACGGCTTCAGGTTGAATTCCCAATGTGTTTTGGATTACCAAAATAAGTGAGAATATCATTGTTGTAGCACCTACAACCGCAGTACCGATTAATACCGGTTTTGATGTAGCTTTAAATGTGTTTCCGGCACCGTCATTTTCTTCTAAGAATTGTTTTGCGTTTTCAAAGTCAGGTTTAAAACCGTAGTCTTTTTCTATTTCCTCTGCAACGTTAGGAATTTCTTCTATTAATGACAATTCATAAACGGATTGAGCGTTATCGGTAACAGGCCCGTAAGAGTCGACAGCTATTGTAACAGGCCCCATTCCGAGGAACCCGAATGCAACAAGCCCAAATGCGAATACTGATGAATATATCATCACGTCTGCCGGAATATGAATACTTGCATAGTATGCAAGTCCCATTAAAGCAACGATTACCGCACCAATCCAAAAGCCGGAGAAGTTTCCTGAGACAATACCGGAAAGGATTGTTAATGAAGCTCCGCCTTCTTTTGAAGCTGTTACAACTTCTTCTGTGTGTAACGCTTTAGGTGAAGTAAATATCTTTGTAAATTCGGGTATTAACGCAGCACCCAATGTTCCGCAAGAAATAATTGCAGAAAGTATTAACCATAAATTTCCACCCATCGGAGCTAATAACCAGTGGCTTACTCCAAAGGTCATTCCGATTGAAAGTATGGATGTTAACCAAACAAGGTTAGTTAACGGTTTTTCAAAATCAAATTTCGCAGCTTTTTTTGCGTAGAAGATATTAACAATATTGTTAATCCAATAAGCAGCTACTGATGTTACAATCATCAGATATCTCATAACAAATATCCAAGTTAATAATTGAACTTGAAACTCGGATTTTACCCCTAAAAGGATAAATGAAACAAGTGCAACACCTGTTACGCCGTATGTTTCAAACCCATCAGCCGTAGGTCCGATAGAATCCCCTGCATTATCCCCTGTACAATCTGCAATAACTCCAGGGTTACGAGGGTCATCTTCTTTAATGCCAAATTGGATTTTCATTAAATCTGAACCTATGTCAGCAATTTTTGTAAAAATACCTCCGGCAACACGTAGAGCGGATGCTCCTAAACTCTCACCGATTGCAAAACCGATAAAGCAAGCACCTGCCAAATGCCCGGGTACAAATAGTAATATTGTAAGCATTAATATTAATTCAACTGATACTAGGCAAACCCCGATAGACATACCTGCTTTTAGCGGTATGTTTAGAATATTTAACGGATTACCTTTTAACGATACAAAGGCTGTTCTTGCGTTTGCCAAAGTATTCATTCTTATACCAAACCAAGCTACGGCGTATGAACCCAAAATACCGATTACAGACCACGCAATAATAATTGCTACGTCTTTAATCGGCATATGCTGTAAATATCCGAAATAAAATGCTATACAGCATCCGATTAATACTTCTAACCAAAATAAGAATTTTCCTTGTTGAATTAAATAGGTTTTACAAGTCTCAAAAATGGTGTTTCCCACTTCAGCCATTGAAGTATGAACCGATAGTTTTCTTATTTTTGCAAACTCAATGAACCCGAAAATTAAACCTACAAATGATACAATAATACCGATAAGTAAGTATTTAAAATTATCACCTGTAATATCGGGAACGACTAAATCTGCTTCACTCGCCATTGCAGGCGCAACACCCATAAGCATAACAGCAAACATCGCCATTAATGCTTTTAGTGCAGTAAACTTTTTAATCATAATCTCTCCCTTCATAAAAGTCTTTTACCCGTTCATTATATAATATTTTTTTATGCAGGACAAGAATATTACATCATATGATGTAAGTTTAAGTTTTCAGTCATTATATCGTTGCCAAATTATGAAATAAATGTTATAATTACTTAAAAGGAGATAGTTATATGTCAGGATATATTCGTTTTGTTTTATTAGTACTTGTTATAGGCCTTGGAGTATGGTGTTTCAATACTTTTACTCCTGAAGATTTTACAAAAGAAAATATGGAAGCCACAATTAAAAAAGAAAAGACTATTCAGGCGGTTCAGCAAGGAAGAGAACGCAGACGTTATGAAGAACAGCGTGTCATGGATCAGTTCTAGTTGTCGTAAGAAAGTAAATTTTAATATAAAAAGCAGGTGTTATGACCTGCTTTTTTGTTTGTTTAACTTATTCTTTGTCAGCATTAAGTTGTTCTATTAATTCTATTGCTTCCCCTAATTGAGCTTCTTTTAGTCTTATACGTTCTTCTAAGGCTGCTTTTTGATCGCCTGCGGCGTATTTTAGTTGTGCTCTTAAAGAAGATAATGTTTTTTGTGCCCCGTCTCTTCTCATAATAGCTTGAGCAAGTTCTTGATCTTTAGATTTTGCCTCTTTGCCTGCTTGAATTGCGGCTGCAACTTCGGATGCGTTCCTAACAGCAGCAATACTTTCATCGGAGTACGCTTTTGGTTTCGATTCATTCGGTTTTTGTACTTCGACTGTTGTCTGAGATTTAATATTCTGTTTCTTAGGCGGCTTTGGAACATCTTTTGGAATATCGTATGTAGTTTCTTTTTTCTTTCTCTTTTCTTGCTGGTTTTCCGGAGCAGGCATATTTGCCATAGCTGTATTTGCGTACTCTTTGATTCGCTCCATTCTCTCTTTAAGTGTGGTTGAAACTTCCGAAGCAGAGCCTTGCAATTCAGTTTGAATTTTTGCAAGCTGTTCATAGTCAACTTTGATGCTGTCAATTCCCTGTGTAATTGATGTTTTAAGATCATCAATAAGTCCAGGTCGTTTTTCTTTTTGTTGTTTATATTTGTTTTTCAAGTCTTGTTCTTGTTTTGTTATAATATCTGCAGACGTTTCTTTTTTCTTTGATTTTTTCTTCTTATTTTCTTCTTTTGGTATGATTGATTTGACTTTCTTTGGAGCGGGTACATTTTTATTATTCCCCAGCGTTCTTTCTGAACTTACGGGTGTCGCCATCCCTAGGACAGATGTGGAAGTTTCTTCAGCCCAATTCGTATCGGTAGCAAGTTTCATTGTCGGTAAATTTTTTGAAGCAGACAATGCTGTCGGATTAGGTGTTGAAGGAACTGCTCCTTTATTATTTTTATCATCCAATTTTTTTACTTTATTTTCGCCGGAGTTTAATTTAGTTCTTACTCCGGGTTTTTGATCCGGTTTCTTTTTTGCGCACATATATTTACTCTCTCATATAATATATATAAAACATGTATTTTATTTAAAATTCAAATAGTTATATTTTTGTTACAAAACTTTGTTATTTATATATATATAAATCTTGTCTGAATTTAAGTGTATAATTCGTTCCTGCGGGCAGGGTTATGTGTGAACCTTTTGACCAAAGTGCCGTAATCGGAGATGCAATTAAATTTACACCGTACCCTACTGCTCCAACAATTGTTGGTATAGGGGATATTATTGTTCCGACAGGATTTGAGGATAACTTATTTGAGGCATTTCTGGATTTCTTGTAAAATTGTTCGCCTTTATTAACCCTATTGGCAATTCCTTTTGTATATCCTCGTTTCCCTTTAATGTTATTAAATAAAATAATTTTCCCGTCAGCTCTTATAACTTTAGCGTCTATCGTATGCGTATGACCGTTTACAATCATTGAATCCGCTTTAAGCTTAATAAGACCTCCGTTACCTGCAAAATTCGGTTGATGAGAATCTTCAATAACTCCTTTAAATGTTGTACCGACAGGGAATGAAGTATACCTTTTAACAACGGGTTCTGTTGAGGTGAATGTGGCTCTGGCTCCAGCCGTATTCCAATCAGAAAGTTTTGTTTGTGATTTTACTTTAAATTTAGTACCTTTAGGGATTTTGATTGCTGTATAGTTATTGTTTGCTTGAACGCCTACCGATTTACCGATAGATTTGGTACTTGTTGAGTAGTCGGTGTCTAGATTGGTTTTTGGTACATTTAAAGCCGGTGAAGTCCCTTTATAATTGTTTGTAGGGGATTGTAAAACATTCGGTAAAGCCGGAAGAGTGTCTTGTTCCAACTTTGAAGGATTATAGTTTTTGCGGATTTCATCATCCACGGAGGTATCTAATTCAAAAGCGTTTGCATATTGAACCAATCCGAATATTAACAGTAATGATAATAATATCTTCTTCATATTTCTATTTTAAAAGCTCGTTTATAGCCTTTGCAGCTTTTTTCCCTGCTCCCATTGCATTAATTGCATTTGATTCCCCGACAGGTGCCACGTCCCCGCCGGCATAGATACATTTAACAGAAGTTGCTCTGCTTTCTTCGTCAACAGTTATATATCCTTTTCTGTCGGTATGTATATCTAATCCTTCAGCCTCTGCGGATCTTTGAATTATAGGATTTGGGCCGGTTCCCAGTGCAACAATTACTGTGTCTAAGTCAATTGTTTCTGTTTTGCCGGTAGAAACAGGCCGCCTTCTTCCGCTCTCATCCGGCTCGCCTAATTCCATAACCTCTAATTCTACAGCCTTTACATATCCGTCTTCTCCAAGAATTTCTTTCGGAGCATAAAGAAATTTGAATATAATGCCTTCTTCTTTTGCGTGTCTGATTTCTTCAAGTCGTGCGGGAAGTTCTTTTTCCGTTCTTCTGTATATTATGTAAACTTCCTTAAATCCAACTCTAACTGCAGTTCTGGCTGCATCCATCGCAACGTTTCCTCCGCCGAATATTGCGGCTTTTTCCCCGATACGCAGCGGTGTTATGCTATTTTCTTGTCCGGCATGCATAAGATTAACTCTGGTTAAAAACTCATTCGCCGAGTATACTCCGTTAAGATTTTCCCCTTTGATGTTTAACATTTTGGGTAAACCGGCGCCGGAGCATATAAATACCGCATCAAACCCGTCTTCTTTTAATTGTTTTAATGTTATTGATTTCCCTACAATAACATTCTTCCTAAATTCTACTCCCATATTTTTCAGGTTGGTAATTTCTCTGTCCAATACTGTTCTGGGGAGTCTGAAAGGGGGTATTCCGTATCTTAATACGCCGCCAAATTCGTGTAATGCTTCGAACACAACAACATTATGTCCGGCTTTTCTTAAGTCTGCAGCTGCGGTAATTCCCGCGCAACCTGAACCCACTACGGCAACTTTTTTCCCTGAAGCTTTTATTTCTGTGTCTTTAGCAGAAGTGTTATCTCCTACGTATCTTTCCAAAGCTCCGATTGCAACCGGTTCTCCTTTTATTCCTAATATGCAATTCCCCTCACATTGTCTTTCTTGTGGACATACTCTGCCGCATACGGAAGGAAGCATACTTGTTTGGCGGATTATTTCTCCGGCTTGGTTGAGATTATCCTCTTTCAGAGCTTGTATGAATTTCGGGATTTGTATATTTACTGGGCAGCCCTGCACACATCTTGGATTTTTACAGTTTAAACAGCGTGAAGCCTCAAGCTTAACCTGCTCCGGTGTAAGATTGCTTTCTACCGGTTCAAAATTGTGTCGTCTTAATTCCCTATCCTGTTCTTTTACTTTTTGTCTTTCAATACCCATAAGCTTCTCCCGAAATTTCTATAATATAATATTATATTAAAAAACGACACAGTGCAATATATGAAATGTATTTATATTGACAAACTTGATGTCATAAGATAGAATTACTTTATGAAGTTAACTGTCCTGATAGATAATAATTCCCACAATGGCAGCTGTTTGCTCTCAGAGCACGGTTTGTCTTTTTTAATTGAAGAAGACAAGACAATGTTACTTTTTGATTGCGGGTCTACTGATGCATTTATTAAAAATGCGTATAATATGAATATAGATTTATCAAAGATTACCGACATAATATTATCGCACGGACATTCGGATCATATAGGAGGCTTTTTAAGGTTAAAAGCTTTATATGAGCAATTTAGAGAATCAGGTGTTAAATTTAATCCAAAAAAATTACTTGCTCATCCTAACGTGTTTAAACCGGAGAATGGCGAGATTTATGACGGGAAGATGTGTAATCTTTCCAAATCAGAATTAGATGAGTTTTTTAATTTGATACTGACCGCAGAAGGCAGATTTATTACCAAAAAGCTGATATATTTGGGGGCAATTCCTCTAAAATACGGTAAAGTTTTAAAGGATTATACACCCGATGAAACGGCATTAGCATACAAATCAAAAAAAGGTTTGGTGGTTTTTTCAGGTTGTTCTCATAGCGGATTAAAGAATATTGTTGAAAGAGCTAAGTATATAACAGGGGAACAACGTATAGAAACAGTTGTCGGCGGTATATATTTAATAAATCGTACTGAAGACGAAATTAATGAGTTGGGTCGTTATTTGCAAAGCCAGAATATAAAGCACATTTACCCTTGTCACTGCACGGATGTTGAAGCAAAAGCAATTTTATCAAATTATGTCAAAATTGAAGAGGTTAGTACTGGTCGTCAATTTATCTGGGAATAGTGAAATTATATAGTAATTGATTTTGTAAACTTTTGTAACAACATGCAAGCTCTCTGAAATTCATGGTTTTCAGAATTTTTTATATTCATGAAAACTAAATAGAGAGAGTGCAATAATGGGCATTGAAGAGATGAGATTTAGACCCGGAATTCGGACTACGCTAAATTCGAGTTCCAATATTAAATCCAACTTCGCCGCAAAAAAAGCGGGAGAAGGAGGTGCTGCGTCCGTTGAAAAACAATCGGCCGGCACTACCGCTGCGCAAAATTTATCCAAAACCACTCTTTCTTCTGCGGATTGGCAAGCTCAAAACGGTTCTGTCTTTAAAGCCGATAATGCTGTAACAAATAATGCTGATGCATTGAAAACTTCGTTTAATGGGGCATCAAGCAGCGGATATACGGCAAAGGCAAATTCTACTGCAAACAATAAATATGTCAGCTCCGGTATCTGGAATAAGTATGCGGATACTGCGGAGATGAAGTCCAGATTATATACAGGTGATACTGACTTTGGATTTTCCAGAGGAGTTGGTGCAACAGGCGGTACCCGCAGAAGCGGTAACAGAGAAGTATCAAAGCAGAATGATTATGTTGATTATATAAATGAACAAACAACACCTCAAAAACCCCAAAAATCAACCTTGCAGAAAATCGCCGAAGTCGTTACCGGTATAGCCGGTGTGGCTGCAGTTGGTGCAACAGGCTTTACCTTGGTTAAAGGAATAATAGGCTTGTTTGGCAAAAAAGGCTCTGATGCTGCAAGTTCTGCCGGTTCTCCTGCCCCTGCGACAACGTCGTCTCAAGCAGCAAAACCTGCAAGTACAACCGCAACAAAACCGGCTAAGCCGGCAACAACTGCTTCGCAGGCTGCTAAACCTCAGTCTGACGCTTCAGCTTCCGTTAAAAAGATGGAAGATGCAAAAACCTCAGCTGAATTAAATACAGCAATTGACGATGCAAAACAAAATGCTCAAAAAATTGATGAAGATATTAACGCCAGCAAAGCTGAGCAGTCGCAACTTAAATCACAGAATTCCACTCTTAAATCTGCAGCTAAAAAAGAAGCTGCTGATGTAAAAGCTGCTAATAAAGATGTAAAAACTCATACTGATAATGCAGCAAAACAAGAAAAGGCCGCAGAAGCTGCAGGAAAGGCCGCAGACAGCAAACAAGCTCAAATAGATTCTAATGATAAAACTATTAATTCAAATAAGCAGACTATAAGTAATAATAAAAATAAAATTACTGAGAATAAAACTCAAATTGGGAATATTGACAGTCAACTCGCTTCATTAAGAGCCGGAAATCAGAACGGTCAAAACTCTGCTCAAATTTCTCAATTAGAAAGGCAAAAAGCTGAACTTCAAAAACAAAACGAACAATTAGAAGCTCAAAATGATAAATTGGATAAGCAAAATACAAAATTAGAGGATGAAAATACAAAACTCAGCGAAGAACGTGACCAAAAATTAGACCAAATGAAAAAGGCGAAAGAATCTGCCTCAGAAGAAAAGAAACTGGCAGAAGAGGCAAAAACCAGAGTTACAAAAGAAGAGCAAGAAGCGAGTGCCGCTGAAACAGCTTATCTGGATAATCAAGCATCTATAAAAGCCGCAGCCGATAATATAAGCAGTTTAAAAGCTGAAAGGACATCCCTTAACTCAAGTATAAAAGACCAAAAAGACAGATACGTTGACTTAAAAAAAGATGAAATAAAGGCTGAAAAGAAAAATAAGCCGGAAGAGTCTTAACTTTTCTTTACGTAAAACTTTACAAAGTTTGAGTGTTAAGTTATCATATTTTTAGACAGTATTGTCGCTAAAAAAGAACGGGTTTCCCCGTTCTTTTTTCAATAAGAAAGGTGTGGCAGAATATGAAACAGGATATTAACAGATACGAAATTCTCGAGAAGATTACGCCGTTAATTGAAAACACTGCCATGCGATACGGTTATATTCCGATTGAAATTGAATTTGTAAAAGAAAATCACAGATGGTTTTTGAGGATATATTTATATTCATCGGAAAAGGATGTAACCCTCGATGATTGTGAAAAAGTGACAAGAAGTTTGAGTGATTTTTTGGATGAGTTAATCCCTGTAAAATATTACCTTGAAGTTTCATCCCCCGGATTAGAGAGAAAGTTTAAGTCTGACAAAGAATTTGTAATCTTTAAAGGCCGCAGGGTATCGATAAAACTTAAAGAGCCTTTAGAAGGTGAGGTAGAGAAGATTTTTAAGGGTGAAATTATTGATTATAATGACACTGACGGATTAACGTTCTTACGTTTTGATGACGGACAAGAACTTGTTATTCCCAGAAGTAACATTCAATCAGCAAAATTATATATCGATTAAAATTTACTTTGTAAATTTTAAAAGTCGATAGGACTATAAGTCGTTAAGTCGTTAAGTTCTTTACAAATAGGATATAAAATATGCATTATAAAGAATTAGAAGTTTGGAAAAAATCAATAGAATTAGTAAAACAAATTTATCTTGTATCGCAGAATTTTCCTGCACAAGAAAATTTCGGTTTAACCTCTCAAATAAGAAGAGCAGCTATTTCTGTGCCATCTAATATTGCAGAAGGAGTAGCTCGATATTCTGATAATGACACAATTAGATTTATCAATATTGCAATTGGTTCGATTGCTGAGATTGAAACACAACTTATTATTGCTAAAGAATTAGGATATATTAATACCATAAGCAATGAAGAAAATTTATTAAAGCAAATTAGTGCTTTAACTATAGGTTTAAGAAACTATTTAAACAAACAATGTAAGAATTAATCAACTGTAAAGGACTTATCGACTTATGTACTTATCGACATAACGACTTTCAACAAAAACAATATATAGTAATAATTATAAATAATAAAAAGGAGAAAAAATTATGATTAAAATCGGCGGCGGAAATTTAAATGAAGCCTTGGAAGAATTAGAAAGAGAACGTGGTATATCCAAAGATGTTTTGGTAAGTTCTCTATGTGATGCAATGGTTGCAGCATATAAAAAACATATGCGTAATAAAGAAGCAACAAATATTGAAGCTATCTTAGATGAACAATCAGGTGAGATTGGTGTATTCAGTACAAAAGTTGTTGTTGAAAATGTAGAAGATGATGAAACTCAAATTTCATTGGCTGAAGCAAAAGAAATTGATGAAGATGTTGAAGAAGGCGACGAAGTTAAATTGGAAGTTACCCCGGAACAATTTGGTCGTATTGCGGCTCAAGCAGCAAAGCAGGTTCTTACTCAAAGAATAAGAGAAGCTGAAAGAAATCTTGTACTAAACGAATTTCTTGATAAGAAGGGTACTTTAACAACGGGTATAATTCAAAGAGTTGAAAACAGAAACGTCATCGTTAATATCGGAAAGACTGATGCTATAATGCCACAAAAAGAACAAATTCCGGGAGAATATTATAAACCTGGTAACAGAATCAGAGTATTTGTTCTTAACGTAAAAGAAACAACAAGATTACCGCAAGTTATTGTATCTCATGCTCATGCTGAGATTGTCAGAGAACTTTTTGAACTTGAAGTTCCTGAAATCGAAGACGGTATTGTTGAAATTAAATCTATTTCCCGTGAAGCCGGATACAGAACAAAAATTGCTGTTTGGTCAAATGATCCGGAAGTTGATTCTGTCGGAGCATGTATCGGACCTCGCGGCAGCCGTATTCAGACAATCGTTTCAGAATTAAAGAACGAAAAAATCGATATCGTAAGATACTCTGAAGATCCTGTTGAATATATAGTTAATGCACTATCTCCGGCAAGAGTTGTATCTGTTGATATTTTGGCTGATGATGAAAATGACCATGAGGCTATGGTTGTTGTTCCTGATGATCAGTTATCATTAGCTATCGGTCGTGAAGGTCAGAATGTTAGATTAGCTCATAAGTTAACAGGTTGGAAGATAGACATAAAGAGCGTTACTCAAATGGAAAAAGCTGAGGCTGCTCAAAATTATGTTGAACCTGAAGAAGTTGTTGAAGATGATTTTGAACAACAGGAAGACGAACTTCAACAGGAAATTGAAGAAGAAATGAACCAACAGGCTTATGATGAAGAAGATATTCAGCAGGAAGAAGCTTCTGATATAGAAGAACAATCAGACGAAGAATAACAAAATGTATTTGTCTTAAAAATACCCTCTTTATAAAGAGGGTATTTTTTATTAAGTTTTTGTAATAAAAAATTTTTTTTTATTAAAGTTTTAGTTAAATTTTGCCGTATACCACCTTGGGTTAAAAACAGGATACTATTGGATGAGTGATTTTAACGAAGTTCAAAAAGGGTTACCTGATTTAGGTAAGACATATTGGCAGGATATAAAAGAACGGGAGACCGATGAGACTCCTGTTGCCGATATAGTTAAGATTAATTGTCAAACTATTTTTAATCCGGAGGAAAAAGTTAAAAACATTATAAAACCGTCAATTTTTGAAAAATAAATTTAATATACTAAAACCTTTTATGGTTACACACGCACTCACCTTCGGGTGAGCTTTTTATTTGATTAATACTGATATTTATTATATTATCGTGTATATATCAGTCGGAGAATAAAATTTGAGTATTGAATACAATAGCAATATAAAAGTTTTGGATTGTACGCTGAGAGATGGCGGCTATATTAATGACTGGCAATTTGGGAAAAAAAATATTGTATCAATAATCGACGGGTTAAATAAAGCGGGAGTTGATTATATAGAAACAGGCTTTATTCAAGACGGCAAATATTCCCCTGAAAAAACTTTGTATTCGGATTTCGAGGATATAAAGCACATTTTGCCCGACGATATTAATTTTGAAAAACTGGTTGGGATGATTGCTTATGGTACTTATCCTGCGGAAAAAATTCCACAGGCTGCCAAATCTTTCGAAAAAGGTATCAGATTAATATTTAAAAAGCATCAGGCTGACAAGGCTCTGGAATATTGCAAGGAAATAAGAGATAAGGGGTATAAATTATTCATCAATCCTACATTTGTTGATTGTTATCAGGATGATGAATTTTTAAAGGTTATAGATAAAATAAACACAATAAGTCCATTTTGTATGACGCTTGTAGATTCAATAGGGGCTTTGGATGAAAAGATGTTATTGCATTATTATCGCATTATAGAGAATAATTTAGACAAGGGTATTGCTCTCGGTTTTCATTCTCATAATAACCTTAAACTTTCTTTTTCTAATGCCCGAAAACTTATGGAGCTGAATAAAACAAGAGATATAATTATTGATTCTTCTGTATTTGGAATGGGGCGCGGAGCCGGAAATATATCCACCGAATTGCTGGTTCAGTATTTGAATGATAATTATAGCGGGGAGTATGACGTTTCATCAGTTCATAAATTAATTGATGAAATTATAAAGCCTGTATATGAGAAAACTCCGTGGGGTGCGACAGAACCGTATCATATTGCTGCATTAAATCATTGTCATCCGAATTATGCAAAATACCTGATTGAAAAATCCGCAAATTCAGATGTTATCAATCAGGTATTAAAATCAATTCCTCAAGAGAATAGAGCTATATATAATTCAAAAATTGCTGATTCAATATACAGTTCAGTTCTCAATCAAACTTTATAGCATAGTTTTTCTTAATTCTTCTCCGGATTTAGAACTCAGGTATGCGGGTGCTATATCGAATACTGTTTTGCATCCGGATTGACCTTCTTTATACAGCTTATATGCTGCTCTTGCATATGCTACCAGAACACTCGATGTAAATTCGGGGTTTGAATCAAGTTTAAGGCTGTATTCAATTACGTGATTGTTTTTGCCGTTTCCTGTTTTACCTGTTCTGATTACAAAGCCTCCGTGCGGAATTCCGCTGTGATTTCTTTTTAATTCATCTTCTGTTATAAAATGAACGGTCGTATCATAGTCAGAGAAATAGTTTGGCATAGTAACTATTTCTTTTTCAATTCTTGCTTTATCTGCGCCTTCTTCTGCAACAACAAAACATTCTCTTGTATGCTTTTCTCTGGTTGATAAATTAGGGTTTTCACAATTTTTAACTGATTGCAAAGCCTTTTCAACAGGAATTGTGTATTGCTTTGCATCTTTAACCCCGTCAATTCTTCTAATTGCATCTGAATGTCCTTGGCTTACCCCTTTTCCCCAGAAGGTATAATCGTTGCCTTCCGGCAGTATTGCATTAGCGTACATTCTGTTTAATGAGAATAATCCGGGATCCCAGCCGACTGAAATTATTGCGACTTTCCCGCCTTCTTTTGCTGATTTATCAACATTTGCAAAATGTTCAGGAATTTTTGCGTGAGTATCAAAACTATCAATGACGTTAAACATTTTTGCATATTTTGGAGTTTGAACGGGTAAATCTGTTGCGCTTCCCCCGCATAGGATAAGTACGTCAATTTTATCTTTCCAATTTTCAATTTCTGATACGCTTACAACTTCCGCATCAGAATTTATAACTAAGTCTTTAGGGTTTCTTCTTGTAAAAACCGCAGCTAATTCAACGTCGGGGTTCTGGTTAACCGCAAATTCTACACCACGACCCAAATTCCCGTATCCGACAATTCCAATTCTCATAAATTTATACCCTCCTATTATCTTTTTTGTTGTAATTATAAACAAAAAATATTAAAGTATAAATTTTATGTAATGAAATGTGAATATTTTATACCCTGAACGGATTAGCGGCAAGTCTTGATAATTTGTTTAAGAAATCAACAAATGTAGATTTGTTGACGGTGTTCACTTCTGTTACTTTATGAGTGTCAACGTATCTTATTGCAAGAATGTCTATTCTGCGTGGGGTATATGTTTTGTTTTTTAATGTTGAGTTGTTCATATTACAGATAAAACCCGTAAAAAAGTTTTTTTGCGTTTTTAGAAATCTTAACTATTGAATAATTATGGTTTTGTCGTTATAATAGGTATGATATAAGTTGAAAGGCTGATATAATGATTGAAATGAAAGTTATGGGTATAGCCCTTGATACAAGAACAGGTTCCCCGATAGTTGTTTTACACGACAAAGAAAACAGGCGTGCGCTGCCGATATGGATAGGTTCAGCTGAAGCAAGTGCAATTATAAGAAAAATAGAAAATCTTTCTGTCGCTCGACCAATGACTCATGATTTGATAATTAATGTTATTGAGAAAACAGGTTATACGCTTGAAAAGATTGAAATCAATGATGTTGAAAAAGAAACATATTATGCGAAGTTATATTTGAAAAACGACAAGGATGAATATATAGAGATTGACTCTCGTCCGTCAGATGCAATTGCAATAGCAATAAGAGTAGATGCGCCTATATATGTTGCACCTACCGTTCTTTCAAGCGGTTCCGTTTCGACGGATTCAGCTAAGGATGAAGAAGAAGCTCAAGAATTTAAAGAGTTTGTCCAAAGTATTAAGCCGTCTGATTTCGCAAAGCTTATGAAAGATAATGACCATCACGAAAGTGATCAGTAGTAGTAAAAAATAATATTAAGTTTGTAACGATTATTTCAATTATTGAAATAGTCGTTTTTAATTTGTTTTTATATATATGAGAGAGCAAAATCGAGAGGTCAAGAAGTTGGATTATTCGGTTAAATCGATACAGGCGCAGCAAATATATAAGGTGCAGCCTGTAACGTTAGAAGAAAAATCAAACCAAAGAAATTTTCGACAAAAGGAGCTTACCGGCGTAAATCCGTTTACGGGTAAGAGCTATAATCCGTTATATCCGTCTGTTGAAAACAGTCCTACGTTAGGACGCTCTTTGGATTTGGTCGGCTAAAATAAATTAAATAAAAATGAAAACGGTTATTATGCCGCTTAATATTTCTTAATATTTGAAATAATTTTGCGCAATTTTTGTTGTGCAAAATTTTTTATATATATGTAAGGAAAAATTAAGGGGTGATATAAGATGTTACCATTGACAGCATTAAACGCATTAAATGTATTTGATTTAAGAAAGTCGACACCGTCGCAGAATGTTGGGACACAGGGCGCAGTTAATCCTTTTATGAAAGAAGCGGTTGCAGCAACATCTTATACTCCAAATCATCCGAGACACGTTGACACCGAAGGTGTAATCGGTGAATCACCGTTAGCAAAAAGACTTGATTTTCTTTCTTAAAGAAAATTCGCAATTCCGAAAAAAAGTTAATAATACCGGCTTTTATGCCGGTATTTTTGTTTTTACTTAATTAAACATTACAATTTATTGACATCATATTGGCGTTATTTTAGGATATTTCTATTAAGAGGAAACAAGGTGAAAATCCTTGGCTGTGGCCGCAACCGTAAACCGCAAAAAGCGGTAAAGTCGGAACACTCAAAGAAATTATTCCACGCGCATTTTGGAATAACGATAAAAATTCTTTGATGTCCTCTTAACTAAGATTAGAGGATTTTTTAATGCCATCAGCCGTAATGCAACAATCCGGAATAAGAACCGCAGGTACCTGTCCGCATGGTGCCCCGCTTGGAGCGTGTCCTATATGTAACGGTATGGGAGGCGGGATGAAAACTGCTGATCATACTGCAAAACCGGGTGAGATGAGTTGGAATGAATGTGCCGCAATAGGTGCTATGCTGAGGGCTCAAAAAGCGGCAAAAGCACAGCAACAGCAGGATGCAGTAAGTTTTGCTCAGCGTGTTGCGGAATTTGAAAAAAATATGGCAAATATTTCCCAACGTATTGCTAATATTGCCGGTACAATATCAAAAAATTTTCCTCCGATAATTTCGGCACCTGTAAATTTTATATTAAATACGGTTATTGGAGGGGCGTTAAATTTTATAAAAAATATTCCGTCTGCAGTGCAGCATTTCGCACAGAATATAGCTCAGAAATTTGCTGATATTTCGGATAAAATTGCTGCTGTATACGGAGAAATAAAAACTGCTATCGCAAAAAAAATAGGTGAACCGCTAAATGAATTTAAAAAGAAAATAAAATCTCTTTTCTCTATATTTGGTTCAAAAGATGCTAAAAATGATGACAAACAGGTTGATGAAACCAAAAAAGCTTTTAGGCTAAAAACTTTTATTCATGATTTGTATAAAAAAATAAAAGGGGAAGACTTTCAATCTGAACAAAAAGGAAATAATGAATGAATACAATACAATTTAATGACGGTGAAACTCTTCGTCAGCAGAGAAATTTGACAGGAGTTCAAAGGAGAAATAACAATAAAACCCGTGAAGGGGTTATTGTTAATACTTTTATAAAAGGGGAAGAGGATACGTTTTCTCGTCCTCTAAATCTTGATGATACAAGAGATTCTTTGATTATATCAGACAGTGTAAATTTACCAAAGCAGCTAAATGAAAATAAGACAAATCCGCAAAAGAGTCTTTTGCCTATAAGCGCACTGGCTGTCGGAGTGATGGGAATTTTTGCCGGCGTTTCAATGTTTGTAAAACGGAATGCAAAAATTACAAACGAAATAGCAAAAGAAAAGTGGATAACTTCTTTTACAAGGAATATCTCTATCAATGAGGAATCTGTTCAGGCGATAGTTCAAATGGTTCAAAACCCAAATATAAAAACAGTTAGAGCAGGCTTGGGTGTATTGACTCTTACAGCTATGGCTTTTATGGGTAAAACCTTTATAGACGGGTTTAAAGATGTTTGGGTAAAGAAGCGTGAGGCTGATATTCAAAAGAATTTGCAAGAACAGTTGATTGCCGTTGAAACTCGCTCATTTAGCGGAAAAATGCAAATAATAAGGAATTCACTTTCTGAAAAAACAAAATTGTTTTCAAAGTATATTACGGATTCAGAACCGGTTGAGCAGCCTTTTGGTATGTTTAAATCTGTGAAGGATATCTCTTTTGGTAAATCCAAGCCGTCTGATAATGAAAAAACATCTGCCGTAAAATTTTTCATGCTTGGTGTGGGAACTTTGGCATCTATTGTCGGTTTAGCGCTGTTTTCTTTGAAAAATCTGCAATCCGGCAGTAAGGAAACGTCAAAATTTATCCAAAAAACAATGCAGGATATGGAAACTATTGCAAAGCTTTCTACAAGCAAGAATAAAAGTTTTGTTCAAAACTATTTAGAAAATATGGGGCAATTTATAAGCATAAAACGTTCCGACTTGGAAGCGGTTGTCAGTAAGACAAGCTGGAAGGATAAGGAAAAGAAACATTTTGTTGATTATGTAATGAACAAGATTAATACATCAACTGTAAAGGTTAATCCTAATATAGGCGGTGACGGAACTCAAAAACCATCTTTCTCATCATTTGTGGATGATTATCGGGCATTCTTTTATAATATGCTTATTGAACCCGAAAATAAACAGTTTCAGCAGTTGTTTTACGGAACAACAGCTTTGGCCGCAATCAGTTACGGCGGAAAAGTGCTTGGTGATGCTATAAAAGAAGTCCAAGTCAAAAAGATAAATGCCCAAACCGAATTAGATTTACAAAACAGATTGGTTTCTACTGAGCTGCGTAATTTTAAAGCTAAAAAGGATGCAGCTATAAAGCCTTTGATAGACGAATTTTATGCGAAAGTTGATGACGGGAAATCGAGGGAGCAGTTAAAAACCATTGCAGAAAATATATTGTTAGAGATTAAGAACGGACCACCGTTTGTATATTCATAAAGGAGTATGTATGATTCAGCCTGTCAGTATAGCTATAAATCAGCATTGCGGTTATTGTCCGCCGATTCAGCAAAATAACCGGCGAAATTATTTGATATTCAATGAGCAAAAAGCTGATTATTTCGTGTCGCAAAAGGAGAAAGCTCTTCCTTATTTGAATGAAATTTTACTTCATTCCATGAATGAGGAACAACTTACCGAGACATTGTATATCTTGAATAAGATGATTGATAACGGAACAAAAGGCGTTGACAAAATTTATTACGGGTTATCGAGATTAAATCAATCAAATTCCCCTAATATACAAACATTTTTGGCGGGTATTTACAGGAAAACGCAAATCCCTGACGCGTTTGGACCTTTGGTGAGAATGCTTATTCAAAATTCGTTAAATCCCAGACCGCCGGTAAATTTTGACCCAAATGAAGAAATTGGCGGTGCAATATTAAGCTATATATCCGACAGATTCAGACACTAAAAAAAAGAGCCTCATTGAGGCTCGTTGGAATTAAGAATAGCTGGAAGTATGAAAAAGATTATTTATATTAAATAAAATAAGTGTCATTTTTACAATTACCCTTATGGCTAATTATCGAAAAACTGAAAATTAATGCAAAAATTTTCAAATTAGCCATATGTATATAATAGTAAATGCAGAAAAACACTGAATAAGTGTATTTTTGCCACTTTATCGGGAGATTAGTCTATACAAGGATTTGCGACCACTTAATAAAACTTTATAATAGGGGTTGACAAAATAATTTTTATAATGTATATTAAAAGTGTTAGATGAAGTGTTAATTAAACACTTAATAAACCTCAAGAGAGGAGGGTCCAAATGTTAACAATCAATCCTGTAAAATTTAATACATCAAAACAATATATATCATTTGGCGACGGAGATAACGTTACCAAGAATATGGCGATTTTGGCATTACAAAACCCGAATGCACGTAGAGAATTTGAAGGTAATTTGAAAAATTCAATGCCATCTGACCCTATATCTAATGTTATAAAGAAAATTGCAAGAACTTATAAATATGTAGTTTCCTCATCTGAACAGAACAGAGTTCAGGCAAAAGCTCCTGACCAGCATATAACTTTTTTAGGTTAATTGTTGTGATTGTTCAGATAGTACGTTAATTAAATTTATTTACCCCAAACACCAAATAAAGTAACATGTAGTAAATTACATAAGCTTGTAAGAGATTCCTTAATATATAAGGAATCTCCTTTATTATATATAGTGTTGTCGGTGTATATTTTTGCTTTCTTAACAATACTTAACAAAACGGCTTAAAAAATTAAAGTTATTAAAAAATTTGCCGTAATAGAGAGTAAGGAACAAATGAAAGGAAATTAGCACTATGGGAATGGCAGCATCACAAGCAAGATTTTTGGGACTGACAGCTCGACAGAACAATGTAGAATTCGAGGGGCAGCAGATTAACCAACAGCGTACAATGCTGTCGAACCAATCTGCAAATTATTACAATGATTTACTCGGTATGCAAGTGCCGACAACACCGTCTGTTGACAGTTATACAAAAACTGTCTATACATTCAGCGACGGTTCTTTGACAAATACTGTTACATCTATGATTGCTCAATCAAACGGAACATTTATTTTGAGCTATCTGTCAAAATGGCAGGATGACTATACCCCTATTGCATCTGCAACAAGCGTAATTACAAGAGGAATTAACAATTCTTATTCTGTTGGCGCTGCTGCATTAAGAGAGTTGGGTGATATTAAGTATATTCCTCCGCAGGCAGGTGATGAATGGAACGGTAAAATTCTTCGTGAAGACTCTAATGGTCTATATGTAAAAAATAATCAGTGTTCACAGAAGGAAATTGATGCTTTGGAATATTATTATTTTCTTCCGGGACCGGATAGTTGGGTTGATAATCCGAATGACCCTGATAATGTATACTATTTGGATCAAAACGGTGACTTCCAGCTTGTTGACGGATATGCCGTAGACAAAAACGGTTCTGATTATTCTTATATTGATGAGAATGGTCAAGTATGCCAGCTGGCATTTGATGATGTTACAATGTGCTTGACTGATCCATCTTACGACGAAGGATTATGTATGGTCGAAGTTGATAATGACGGCGATTATGTAAAAGAGTTAAAAGATGGTGAAGATGCTATACATTATTTGACTCAGGATGAAATCGATGCAGCTTCAAAACCTGATACCTCCAGTTTCCCATACATAGAAGGAAAAACAGAAGAAGAAATCCTTGGTATGATGAAAGAAGAGGCTGCTTGGAAAAAATTATTAACTCAAAAATACGGATATTCTGATTGGTTTGTAAGATATGTTACAGATACAAAAACAGGAAAAGAAAAACCATACTTCTATTCTCAAAAACAAGTTCAAGAAGCTGAATATGATGCTAATGGTATGTCATTAAGTACTATCAGCTGCTATACAATCGGCTCTGAACAAAAAGTTCAAGAATTTAAGGGTATTGAAGGATGCAGAGTTGAAAAAGATTCATCAGGAAGATTGATTAACTTAAGTATTCCGACAACTGATGAAGAGGGTAATACAATATACGTAAATTATGCTCTGACAACAGAAACAACAACAGATCAGGATGCATATCAAAATGCAATGAACCAATATGAATATGACAAATATTTATATGACCAAGCTGTTGAAAATATCAACAGAAAAATCGAAATTATTCAGGCAGAAGATAAAAATCTTGAATTGAGATTAAAACAATTAGATACAGAACAAAAGGCTATTAACACTGAAAAAGAAGCTGTTTCAAAAATCATTGAAAAGAACACCAGCGATACGTTTAAGACATTCAGTGCTTAATAAAAAAGATTTCCTTTCCTTTTTCCTATTAATTTCCAACGACTGAGAGCTACTTGGTCGTTTTTTTTTATTTGATTTGTGAATGCATTAAAGGCGGAAATACAACTTTCCGCCTTTAACAATAATAATATTAATCCGTCACTTTAATTGCCGCTTTTTACAACGGGTTGAGCTTCTTTGCCGCTGCAGAGAATTACAAGTAAATCATTAACCATTTTTACTTTTTGTGCATTATCCATAGAAACGACATTGTTATCATTTAGTCTTGCAAGTGCCATTTCAACCATTCCGACAGCACCTTCAACGATAGCTTTTTTCGCATCAATTACCGCAGAAGCCTGTTGTCTTTGTAACATAGCAACGGCAATTTCCGGTGCGTAAGCAAGGTGAGTGATTTTTGCATCAATAATATTGAGTCCTGCAACTTTTACATTGCGTTGAATTTCAGCTTTCAACTTTGCGGAAATTTCTTGGCTATCCCCTCTCAGTGATGTAATTCCGGAATCTTCCTGAGCATCGTACGGATACATTCTTACAATATTTCTTAAAGCAGAGTCACTCTGAGAAGATAAAAACGAAGTGTAATCGTCAACGTTAAATACAGCTTTGGCTGTGTCTTGAACTTCCCATATAACAATGATACCAACTTCAATAGGGTTACCGATTTCATCGTTAATTTTTTGTCTGCCGTTATCAAGCGTTCTGGCCTTCAATGAAATTGGTTGAAACATGGTAACATTTCTTGCAAACGGATTTACGTAGTGGAATCCTGCACCTTTCAAAGTACCGATATATTTCCCGAATACTGTTAATACCATTGCTTCTTGCGGTTTAAGCAGTTTAAATCCCGGAAGCGCAATTGCAGCTAATACCATACCGGGGATTCCAATAAATCCTAACCCAATTGCCGTAAAAATAAAACTAATAAGTGACAGAATTAAAAGAATGAATAACATAGCAAATCCGTTAATGGATATAACTCTTCTTTCACTTTCTTTACTTTGAATTTCTATTTCGTGCTGTGGTGTAATTTCTTTGTTTTGAGCAGGTGTATTAGAACAATATTTTTCTAAGAATTCCAAATTATCAATCACAGCCGGAGCTTCTTTCATATATATACGGAAAAATTTTGCTAATTCTCCGTTGTCAAAGAAGATGCTGTCGCATTTTGTGCATTTGTCCAGAACTATTCCGTTGAAGTAAACTTTATCCATAGGACTATCGCATTCAGGACAGTTGCGGGCTTCTTCCTTGATTTTTATCGCTTCCATTTCTGCCGGATTTAGTATTTCACTCTTAATCCCAAGATTTTCTCCTAATTTTTTTAAAGCAGAGTATTTAAGCCAAACGGCTTTACAATCTTTGCAGTAATTGATTTTTAGATTTCCGCATTTAAACTGCGAAAATTCCCCGTTGCATTTTGTACATTTCATCGCTTTTCTCCTTATTTACACCGGTATTTTATTATATTTAAATCTTATAGGCAATTTTGTTAAGTATATGTCTGTTTGTCTGTGATAAAATTTTTTTATGAGTTTTTCAAATGGGTATAAAGAAGTATATGATTTATGCAGGTCCGAAATTGGTTCTATATCGTTAATAATTTCTGACAATATTGGTGATGCCGGCAGTTTAACAAATGATATAAAAAATTTTATTGAATTACCGTCAAAGCATGTACGTTCAGTGTTAAGTATATTGCTGTTAAAAGCTATGGAGCAAAAAATCACGGATAGAATACTTTTGTTCTTGTGCATAGTAGAATTAATACACAATGGATCTTTAGTTCATGATGATATAATTGACGATTCTCTTGAACGGCGCGGAAGGTCTTCTTTAAATGCCGAGTACGGCTCTCATCTGTCAGTAATAGCCGGGGACTATATTTTGGCACAGGTATTAAGGCTTATTGCAGAAATTAACAGTAAAGATATTTCTTTGCTGGTTGCAGATACTATTTCAAATATGTGTAAGGGCGAGATTAGTCAGTATTTTTCAAAATATAAAATACCTTCGATTGAAGATTATATTTTGAAAACCTATAATAAGACAGGAGCTTTGTTTGAGTGTGCTGTAAAAGGTTCGCTGCTGCTTTCAAATTGTGCTGATATTACAGCAGCTTTTGAGTTCGCAAAAAATTACGGCATAGCTTTTCAAATAAAGAATGATATAAAGAATTTTTATACAAATTCTTCCGATAGTGATTTAAATAACGGTATATATACTGCTCCTGTAATATATGCAGGTGCGGTTGAAAACGCAAATTCGGGTATTGAAAAAGCATATGGTTTATTGGATAATTATTTGTGTAAAGCAGAGGAATATTTAAAGACATTGTCTGAAAGTGTTTATAGACAATCTTTAGTAAAGCTTTTAGGGATTACAAGAGATGAGTAGTTTAAAAGAATTTATAATAAATTATTATAATGAGCATAAAGCGGCGATAAAAGAAGTCGTTGAGACAGTAGTTTTTGTGTTAGTAATGGTAATTATAATACGCTTTTTCATAGGTGAAATCCGTTGGATACCGTCAGGTTCAATGCATCCTACATTATTGGAAGGCGACAGAATTTTTGTAGAAAGGTATTCAAGATTTTTTACTACACCAAAAAGGGGCGATATAATGGTATTTTATCCGCCGCAGGAAAAGCTTCCAAAAACTCCTTGGCGTATTTTTTCAAGATTGACGGGTTTCTTTTGTAAAGATGTAGCTTATATAAAAAGAGTAATTGCTTTGCCGGGTGAAAAGTTTGAATTAAAGTCTGATGCGGAAGGCAAGTATACTGTTTATATTGATGATAAACCTTTGGATGAGCCGTATATAGAAAGTGCGTATGATTACCGTCCTTGTACTGAGGCTATGTTTTGCGGACCGATTACGTTAGGGGAAAAACAATACATGATGCTTGGTGATAATCGTGGAAATTCTCAGGATGGCAGGTATTGGGGGTTATTGTCTCAAGACAGATTCGTTGGTAAGGCTGTGTTTTTATTTTGGCCGTTCAAGCGAGTAAAGACGTTGTTTTAGTTAAGGAGCTGTATCAGTGAAAACTGAAAAAGAAAAAAATGATAGCAGGTGAAATGTACTTGCCTTCAGATAGTGTTTTGGTATCTGATAGGACAAGGGCAAAGGATTTGTGCCGGCAGTTAAACAGTCTTGAAAGTTCAAAAACAGATGAGCGCAGAAAAATTTTAAAAGAGTTATTTGCAAGCTGTGAAAATGATGTGATTATTGAACCGAATTTTTTCTGTGATTACGGTTATAATATTCGTGCGGGCAAGCAGTTTTATATAAATCATAACTGTGTAATTTTAGACTGTGCTCAGGTTATTTTTGGCGATAGAGTGTTTATAGGCCCTAATTGCGGATTTTATACTGCGCTTCATCCGATTAATGCAAGGGAGCGTGCAGGTGAATTCGAATATGCAAAACCTATAAAAGTTGGTAATGATGTTTGGATTGGCGGAAATGTCGTTGTATTGGCGGGAGTGACAATCGGTGATAATGTGGTTATTGGCGCAGGAAGTGTCGTAACAAAGGATATTCCGCCAAATGTGTTGGCGTTTGGAAATCCTTGCCGTGTAATTAAGAGTATATAATTACTCAGCTTCAACCAAATCTTCCGGTAGCTCCGGTATATCTTTTGAGATTACAACTCCAAGTTCCTGTATTTTGTCGATTTGGTTTAGTATGTTCCCTTTACCTTGAAGCTTTTTTAATCCCGAATCAAGCGCTGAACGGCTTTTGATAATATCTGAGAGCAACATAGAAAACTTGTCTATCATAGTGGAACATAGACGTGATATTTCTATTGCGTTTTTGTTTTGTCTGTCAACAAGGTGAAATGCATTAATTATTTTAAGTGCGGCAAGAAGGGTTGACGGGGATACCGGCATGATTTTATTTTTCCACGCTAAATCCCACAACTCGCAGTTATCACAGAACATAAGCGAATAACAACTTTCAATCGGGATAAACATTAATACGTAATCAGGAGATTGCTCATTCGCAAAATATTCTCTTTTAGCAAGTCCTGAAATATGAGTTTTTGTCGACGCAATAAATTCCTTCATATGTATATTTTTTTCTTCGGGATTTTTGGAATTAATATAATTTGTCCAAGAGGATATTGATGTTTTGGCATCAATGTATACGAGTTTGCCCTCAGGAAGATATATAGTTGCGTCAGGTCGTCCTTCTGCGGAAGCTGTTTGAACTTTATATTCAAAATCTTTCCTTAATCCGGATGCTTCTAAAACCTTTTCTAGAACGATTTCCCCCCAATGACCTTGGGTACGGTTATCTGATTTCATAATGCTGACAAGATTTGATGTGTTTTGTGAAATTTTAGTGCCGGCTTCAATAAAATTTTTTATATTTTCATCAAAACGAGTAAAATGTTCTGATTCTATTTTAAAGTTATCTTCATTTTTCTTTTCGAAATACTCTATTCGATCTTTAAATCTTTTAAAATATTCTTCCAGCTTTTCGCCGGTTTGTTCTGTCAATTGGCTGGAATTTGCCTGTAAAACTTTATTAGCAGTGTTTTCAAAAAACATTTTCATATGCTCCATAGCCGCTTCGTTTATGTGTTTAGAATATTTTATTTTGACAAAAAATGGGATAAAGACAAATGCTGCGCCAAGTAAAAATCCTGTAAAAAACACTATTAAATCCATATTATACCCCTCATACTTCGAATGTATTATAACATAAAACAAACAGTCTACATAAAATTTTGTATATTTTTTAAAATTTTTAATTTATGTGAATTACTTGCAAAAATATCAATCTCAAAAATCAATCATGCCTAAAAGCATGATGTAGACATGGATTTAGGGTTTTTATCAATCTAAAGATTTACATCAATAATTCATGCTTTTTCCGATATAACATCAATCGGGGCATGGATGAAAAACTCCTCTCAAAAAAGTAGTATGGAAGGTGTAGAGAACAGATGTAAGTTTTTAAATATATAAAGGGGAATTTATGAGAGAGTTTAAGAAAAAGGCAAGAATTCTATTGGTGGATGACAATGCTGAACATCTAAGAGGTATTAAAGAATTAATTTCTTTGGAAACAGGTTACGATATTGTAGGAACTACAACAAGTGCAAATGTCGGAATTAATTTGGTTAAGAAGTATCATCCGGAAATTGTAATTATGGATATTAATCTTCCGGAGAAGGATGGTTTGCAAGCTATTCAAGAAATTGAAAAACTTGGTCTAGGTACAAAAGTTCTTGTGTTGAGCGGTTATGATGACCCTGATTTGATTTTCAGAGCTATGAAGTTAGGTGCAAGGGGATATGTTTTAAAAACGATGTCTTCAGCTCAATTAGTTTATGCAATAGATGAAATTCTCGCAGGTAAATTCTATTTGCCTTCAGCATTATCTTCGAGATTTTTTGATTACTTCCAACAGTCATTCAAAGCTGAATCGACCGCTTCAAATGAAGAAAATCTTCTTATGTATTTAACATCAAGAGAAGAAGAAGTTTTGGAACTGCTTACACAGGGTAATAACTACAAGGGGATTGCGGGTAAACTGTTTATTTCTGAAACTACTGTTAAAACTCACGTAAATAATATCTTCCAAAAACTTCAAGTAAATGACAGAACCCAAGCTGTTCTTTACGCATTAAATAACGGTTTTGGCAGAAAAGTACGTGCAAAAATCTCAGCATAAATTTCGTATAGTAACTAACGGGCATATTAAGCCCGATAATGAGAGATAGGGATAGAGTGGTCGGGTAATCCCGGCAGAATTTTTAGAGGTTTGGTCTAATATAGATCCGACCTCTAACATTAAGGAGTCAAAATGAATTCGCAAGCTCAATTAAAAGAACAAATCAGGCATATCGGACATGAAATTAGAAATAGTCTTTCTATTTGCGATATATATAGTGAGATACTGAAAAAACATCTTGCAAAAGAAAACATTAAAAATGAATCTGTTGATAATGCTGTTAATTGTATTCAAAATGCCGTAAAACTTATAGGAAATAATTTATTAGATTTAAAATCTATGGGTGAAATTGTAATTCATACTTGTGACTCGGATAAATTACTTAAAGCCTGTGTTGAAATGGCGTCAGCTTATGACAAGGAAAAAAATATTGAATTCGTAACCGAATTTGTTTTAAATGAAAAAATTCTTGTTGATGAAAACAAATTTCAGGCTTGCATAATAAATATAATAAAGAATGCTATTGAAGCTATAAAAAATGCGGGCAGGATAAAGATTACATCAAAAGCGGAGGGTGAATATCTTAGCGTAATAATCTCAAACAACGGTACTTCTATCCCGCAGGAAATTCAGAAAAAAGTATTTACAGACGGATTTACGACAAAATCTTCCGGTTCAGGTATAGGGTTATATCTGTGCAAAAAGAATATAGAGGAGATGGGTGGGACATTACAACTTATTTCTTCAGATGAAACAAGTACAAAATTTGAAATAAAAGTTAAATTAGCTTAGTTTATACCTGTGATTTTAAATAAGCTTCGATAAAGCCGTCTAAATCTCCATCCATAACGGCATCAACATTTCCGACTTCGTAGTTTGTTCTGTGGTCTTTAACCATTTTATACGGATGAAAAACATATGAGCGGATTTGTGACCCAAAATTTATATCGACGACAGCTCCTTTCAATTCGGCTAACTTTTTTTCGTGTTCTGCTTGACGAATTGCAAGCAGCTTTGATGCCAATATTTGCATAGCGTTTTCTTTATTTTGCAGTTGAGAACGCTCTTGTTGACACTTAACGACAATACCTGTTGGTTTATGCAGTATTCTGACCGCAGTTTCTACTTTGTTAACGTTTTGTCCGCCGGCCCCACCGGAGCGCATAGTATCGATTTCCAAATCCTCGGGAGGAATATTAATTGTTTTTTCGTAATCTTCAATTATAGGAGAAACTTCGAGTGATGCAAAACTGGTTTGGCGTTTGCCGTTTGCGTTAAACGGGGAAATACGAACCAGCCTGTGAACGCCTCTTTCTGCTTTAGCATAGCCAAACGCAAATTTGCCGCTTACTTTTATTGTGGCAGATTTTATACCGGCCTCATCTCCGTCAAGTTTATCCAGCAAATCAACTTTCCATTTATGACTTTCTGCCCAACGTGTATACATCCTTAATAAAAGGCTCGCCCAATCCTGAGCATCAGTTCCGCCGGCGCCGGCATTGATTGTCAAAATCGCATCAGCTTCGTCATATTCACCGCTTAGCATCAGTCTTACTTCAAAACTTTCGATTTCTTTTTCAGTGTCGGTCAGAAGATTATAACTTTCTTCTACTAAATCCTTGTCGGCAATATCCAGTGCAGTTTTCGCATCTTCAACAGTCGTAGTCCAATGCTCTACACGGGTAATGTTTTCCTTGATTTCTTTTATTTCTGCTCCAACTTTAGATACTCTGTTTTTATCGGCCCAAATTTCAGGGGCTTGCATTTCTCTTTCCAAAACGGACAGCTTATTTCGTAATCCGTCAATGTCAAAGACACTCCTTAATGCTTTGGATTCTCGGCTTTAAATTATTAATCAATTGTTTTAATTCTGTTTCCATATTGAATATTCTATTGTAAATATTTTTATATGTAAACAACACATCGTATTAATTTTAAAGTCTTATTATTATCCGCCGATTATTTGGTTGTAGCGTGCGAGGTTGCGAGATTTTGCAGAATTTGCTTTTGAAATACTCTTGATTACTGTCTTATTCTGCTGTGTACCAACTGTGGTTTTTCTTGCCTCTTGAGAAAGGGTATTACTTGCTCCGTCACTTGATGTAACTCCAAGCATGTCATACCGCAAAGTATTAAAATCGGTTTG
>ODAI013073846.1_pt1 | contig 42661 bp, 67 predicted proteins | sample 1539321 | NCBI WGS metagenome assembly ODAI01 (sample SAMN02144231, study PRJEB22623) | gut metagenome | biome: sheep rumen | host: Ovis aries | place: New Zealand
CTCACCGGCCTCTAGCCTGTTGAGCACGTCGGCCACGCTCACGGGCTCGGCGTTCACGCCAGAGACGATGGGCTCGAAGCGCGCGATGGCCGTGAGGGCGCGCCACACGATGCCGCCCCACTCGAAGAGCTGGCCTGCCGCGTAGTTGCCCTCGGCGCCGCGGTCGGCGGGCTCGCCGTTGAAGAGCACCACGCCGCTGTAGAGCGACGAGAACGTGTCCATGTCCATGCGGTAGCGCCCGCGGTTCGGGTCGGCCACCATGACCTTCCCGTCCTCGGTCGTGCCGCAGCAGACGCAGAAGTGCTGCCACCGCCACCACACGATGGATGGCCTGTCCTGCCGCGCGACCTCGGCGGCGTCCATCCTCCACGCGGTCATGTCGAGGCCGTGCGCGCGGCCCACGCGCAGCAGGTCTGCCGCCGTGCAGCCGGTCACGGTGAGCCCGCACTCCTCGACGAGCTGCTCGAGCGGCACCTCCTTGCCGTACCAGTCGAGCAGCATCTTCATGCAGGTCGGCCCGCAGTCCAGCTGCTTGTTGCTGGTGATGGGCTTGATGTCGTACATGTCTCACCTCCTAGCGCTAGCGCAGCGGGTCGTTCTTGACCACGTACTCGGGGATGTCCAGGCTGAAGCGCTTGGTCTCGGCGAGCGCCCTCCCCTCGGGGTCGAGGGGCAGGGGCTCCCTGTGGCCCTCCTCGTGCTCGCGCTGGATGGCCTCCATGGTGTCGAGGTCGACGCCCTCAATCTCAGATGACATACTCGGTCTCCACCTCCCCGTCGATGTCGTAGTACGCGAAGTTGGCATAGCCGCTGTTCGCAGCGGAGAGCTCCTCGCGCAGCATCATCTCCTCGGACTTGTCCATGACGTGCGGCTCGTCCTCCACCGTCCACTCGTCCACCCACTTGGGCGTGGTGACGACCACCTGCGAGCGCTCGTCCCACTCGACGCGCGCCTTGATCTCCTTGCGCGTGAGCTGCCTGTGTAGGATCCATCCCAGGCGCTTGCGCTCCTCGGGGTTCTCGTCGAAGTACGCCGGGATGTTGAAGACTATCTTGCCGGTGATCTTGCCCTCGTAGTCGTTCTGCGGGCAGACCTTGACCTTGCCGTCCTCGTAACGGATGTAGCGTCTCATCTGCTTCCTCCCTACTCGACCGTGATGGGCGTCGTGGCGGTGTGGTCGCTGAAGGTCGCGGTGACCTCCGTGGTGCCTGCCGCGAGCGTCGCGCCGTTGGCGGGCGAGAGCGTCAGGTCAGTGGCGTCGAGCGAGATGACGGCGTGCGTGCCGTCCTCGTAGGTGGCCACGATGACTGCGCCGGTCATGTCGAGCTGCTCCCCTGCCGCGTAGGCGACCTTGGTCGGCGGCGTGCGGAAGGCCACGGACTCGACCTTGGGCGCGTTGGCGTAGTTGCTGTGCGTGTTGACCATGCGCCAGAGCTTCGCGCCCGCCACGTCGGCGTAGTGCAGGTCGATGATGTTGACGCCGCCGGTCTGGCTCTGCGTGGCGTCGGTCGCCGCCTTCACGTCCTCCGACTCCGGCGTCAGCGTCATGGAGTAGGTGCTGGCGTAGCGCAGCTGCACCTCGTACCAGGCGCCGTAGCCGTCCTCGGGCACGTCGGGCAGCTTGAACTCCAGCGGGCAGTCGACAATCTCGGGCAACTGGTAGGTGACGTTGCGCACCATTCCCTCGAAGATGACCTTGCTGTGCTTGTAGACGCCCTCGGGGATGTCGACGTTGAGGTCGTAGCTCGTGGGGTCCAGCGCGACGTACTCTCCGCCCACGAGCTCGAAGTAGGTGACGTTGCGCGCGTACTTGCCGGTCGCCTCGCCGTACTCCCACGTGACGTAGGGCGAGATGTCGTAGACGTAGAAGGTCGTCCTATAGTCGAGGTTTCGCGTGGCGAGGTCCTCGGCGCGGAACACGAAGGTCTCGGCGTTGCCTGCCGCCCACGTGACGGTGACCGGGCAGCTCTGCGCGGCGACCTCGAAGCGCACGGCCACGTCCACGTGGTCGGCGCCAACGGTGACGATGGAGCCCGCGGCGCCCTCGACGGCGGTGGCGGCGGTGGCCGCCACGCCCTTGGGCGCCGAGATGCGCGCGAAGACGTACCATCCGGACTCGGCGATGCCGTAGGCGGCATATGCCGTGGGGTCGCTCACGTAGGCGGGGATGCCCACGGTGTCCACGACCATGTTGAGCGCCAGGGGCGTGTTCTCGAGCGCCGAGACGCGCCCCGCGACGCCCTTGGACTTCTCCATGGCCGTCTCCGCCATCTCCTGCACCTGCGCCACCCAGCTCGGCGCGGGCTCGGATGGATTGACCCCTGATGGCGACGCGCCCTCTCGCACGGTTCCGCACGATGCCCAGACGGTGGGGATTACCACGGTGCCGTCCTCTAGTGCGCCGTAGACGCCCGCCTCCAGCGTTGTCCCGGCGACCGAAAGGCACTGCGGTGGCACGACGGCATCGTCCGTGCCATAGATGAACTCGCCTTTGGCGTACTCGGTCCTGAAACAGACGATGCATTTGAGACCATCGAAGTCGCTCGATAGGTCCACATCGACCGGGATGCCCACGGAGCCAGTGGTGATGGGCTCCGTGGCAACGACGGTCGTCTTGCGCTTGACCGCTGTTAGATGAATCACGCTACCTCCTTTACACCACTGTTCCGTACCTTGAGTCCACGCCGATGACGCCGATGAGCTGCGTCACGGCGTAGCTGTTGCTGTTCCATGCGCTGATGGTCACCTGCGTGGCCGTGCGGTTGCTCACGCACCACGCCACGTTGTTGAAGCCGTTCACGAACGCCATTGGTGTGATGCTCGCGATGTAGTTGGCATCATCGAAGCCGCCCCCCGCCCAGTCGAGCGTGATGTCCGCGCGGCTGTTCGCGGCGACGGTCAGCGTGCCGAAGGCAATGTCGATGCGGCACCGGGCCAGCTTGCCGAAGTGCCCCATCGGGACGTTGTAGATGCCACTGAGCGTGCCATAGGTGTCGTTGACGGTAAGCTCCCGCGCGCTCATGTAGACCTGCGACGAATTGAGCCGCGCTCGTGCCGCGACCTCGGCGGTCGTGGTGCCGTAGCCCGACTGCCCATGTGACGCCCGTATGGAGCAGTTCGCCCAGCTGTCGCTATCCACGTAGGCGCTCACATCAGCCGAATCACCCGACGTGAGCCACGCCTCGCCAAGCTTGAGGATGGCACCGCCCGTCGTGCGGGCGAGACGCGCCACGCTGTTCATACCCTTGCGGAAGTCCATGCCATCGGAGTCGAGCACGATGTGCCCCGAGTCCTCCGCGCCGATGCGCACCTTGGCGGCGGAGTTCTCGACGTAAGCCTTGAACATGCTCACGCCCTTGCGGAACAGCTCAAGCGCGTCCGAGATGTGCCATCCGCTCGTGGTGCTCACGGCCTCACCGTCCTCGGGGCCAGCACCATCCGGCGTCACCCACACGCCATCGTCGGTGATGTCGGTGATGTACTTCGTAGCTGTGGTGCCTGCCTCGTCTATCTCATTCTGCTGCCGGTCACCACCGCCCACCGGAGCGAGCACGACCATGCTCTTGGCGCTTCCATCATCGCCCACCAGGGCGACGTTGACCACGTCACCCTCGCGCACGTTGCCAATGGTGGGCACGTCGATGTACTGCGAGCCATCCTGAGAGACGACCAGCCCACCGGGATCCACCTTGACGGTCCCGTCGGACGAGTCCTCGACGGCTTCCATCTGCGTCATGCAGACGTTGCTCGGCCTGCGGATGCTGGATCCCTCGGCGCGGCGGGCCCCTGCCAGCATGCGCAGGGACTCAAGTGGATTCATTGGTTACCTCCTCCAGAGTGAGCGACTGCGTCATGTCGCCGAAGTCCGTCTTGCAGGTGGCGACGATGCACTTGACCGTCTCGCGCCCGTGGGGCGTGAAGTTGACGACGTCGCCCTCGTGCAGATCCTGGTACAGCACGTCTCGGCGCCATTCCGCGCCGATGTTCTGCGAGTCGCGCCAGAACTGCCTTGCCTCCGTGTTGAGCTCGTCCTGCGTGGGGTGCTCGCTCGCACCCTCGTATCCGCGCTTGGCGGCGATGGTGTAGCCCCTGCGCGCGCTCGAGGTCTCGGACTCCGGCGGCGAGTCGTACCATCCCGCGATGGTGACCGACTTGCTCTTGCCGTCGGGCCCCTGCTCGCTCTTGCTCGCCGTGACGATGCCGCGTCCGGGGCGCTCGAATGCGTTGCTCGTGCGCCTAGCCGCGCCAACGGAGAGCGTCGTCGGGTCGCTGTCGTCGATGAGCCTGGTCGCCGCGCGCTGCGACGGGGCCTTGTACGGCCTGACGGTGATCCTCCCGTGGCCGTCCACGTCAATGCGGTCGGTCGAGCCCGTGAGGTCATAGCACATGTGCAGCAGGGCGTCGCCGCGCTCGTAGCACACGGCCGAACCAAAGCGCCGGTCGACGGCGCCATCCAGGCTGTGCGGCATCCTCGCCAGGTCGAGCAGCGAGCGCACGGCGTCCAGCATCGAGGCGCCTGCCGCACAGGTCACCTGCCAGGGGATGAGGTCCTTCGCTATGCCGAAGAGCGTGGAGTCCAGCTCGTACACCCGCGTGACGCTGCCGTCCTCGACGTCCTCCTGCACGTTGGTCACGTAGCCCGTGAAGAGCTCGCGAGACCACCCGCGCGACGGCACCGAGAGCGTGATGCGCAGGCGCGCGTCCGCCACGTATCCGTCGCTCTCCCCCTCGGGCACCACCGTCGTGACCCTCGCGCTGGCGCGCGTGTCGGTGCGGTACCCCTCGTCGAGGGTGCAGCCGGAGGGGTCCACGCCGTCGAGCACGGAGAGCGTGGCGCTGAGGTCGTGCTGGCTGACCACGGTGACGTCCAAGATCCACTCGTGGTCGACCTCGTCCCACCTCATGACCTCACCGCCTGCTGCTCTACCCTGGCGTTGACGTATCCAGGCTGCTGCCATCCGGAGTCGAGCCCCGTCACCACCACGCGATGCCAGTCGCCGCGCGGCGTGCGGTAGATCGGGTGCTCGCCGTCACTTGCGGTCATCGCCAGGCGCTCCATGGCGTCCTCGGTGGCGTTGGGATGGATGGCCTCGTCCAGGCTCACGCCCTCTATGCCAAGGTCGAGACGCTCCACACCCCAGCTCGTGGCAACGGGACGCCCGCCACCGGTCGTGGAGTGCAGCGCCACCTCGGTCGAGTGCGAGCGCTCGCTGCGCGGGTGGTCGCCCACGTTGACGTGGAGGGCCGCGCACTGGTCGAGGACGTCCCCCCAGTTCCACAGGCGGCAGTCCGACTCGGCGCGCACCGTGGCGGCGCCGATGCCGTAGGCCGTGCCAACGCGCGACATCACCAGCACTCGGCTGTCGCGGTTGAGCGGCGGGCACACGGCGAAGTGCCTTAGCTCGCCGTCATCGGCGAGCGGGCATTCCTCGAGCGTCATGTGGCCATGCTGCGATACCTCGAGCAGGCATGCATCTGCGTCGGTGGGCTGCACCAGCACGTGCTGCAGGCCCATGTCCGCGTCGATGGTCTCCACGGTCGGCACGACCGAGAGCGCCCCGGTGCCGTAGGCGAACGGGCCCCACACGGTGCCCCTGCCCACGGCCCCCTCGACGTTGGTCAGGTCGTACTGGAGCCCGACCGTCTCCCCCACATTGGGAATGCGTCGCATGTGGCGCGACGCGTCCCAGGTGATCTCGGAGAGCGATGCGTGCGCGGCCCACTCGGTGATGGGCAGGCCATCCTGCCCCACCAGGCGCGCGCGCAGGCGCGTGACGGCGGTGCCCAGCGCGTCGTGCGCCCTCGCCAGGGCGCCGACCTTCCATGGCTGGTCCTCGCCGTCGCGGCGCGCCCACAGGCGGACCTCGTCCAGCTCGACCTCGGGCTTTCGCCTGAGGCGCACGACCGTGCGGATGACCGGGCCGTGCGCTCGGCCGCCCGTGACGCCGTAGCTCTCGCGGAAGGCGCGCACCTCGATGACGAGCTCCACGTATGGGTTGTCCTCGGTCAGCTCGGCGGCGAACTCGAACGGGAGATCGACCTCCCCGCCGTCGGCGGTGAAGGTCGGCGCCCACGCGTCGCCCCATCCGCTGCGCGCGGTCGAGCCGTCGCGCACGTTGCGCCACGGGTGCGTGCCGGTGTACGTCCGGCGCTGCGCGTCGAAATGGTCGCGCCACGTGAAGCGCGCCTGGTAGGCGCCCTCGGGGCAGGTGAACGTCATGCCGGATGCCACGACCTCGCCGAGCCCGTCACGCTCGAAGGCCACGGGCGTGACGGGCGTGGGCGCCGGGATGCCGGTGCCGAGCGCCTCGGTCTTGACGAAGGCGAAGCGCTGGTTGCTCTTGCCGAGCCGGGTCCACACGACCAGGTTCGTGCCCGGCACCTTGCTCGCGCCGCTCACGTCCATGCAGCGGTTGCTGCCGCTCTGGTTGCGAAGCTCGTAGGTTGGCACGGTCACGCTGTCGATCGTCGCGGTCCCCGCCTGCACGGGCAGCCACAGCTGGTTTGGGTTTCCCGACTCGCTAGGCCACTGGAGCACCGCGCGCCCGTCCGCGTCGGCGCCGTGGTCGACGTCGAGCGACTTTCCGGAGTGCGCGGCCACGAGGCGCACGAGCCCGCCGGACTCGGGTACCGCCTCGAAGACCTGGTTTGCGCCGTCGTTGTCGGTCCACATGCACGCCTTGGCGCCGCTCGCCTCGGAGCCCGCCGTGATGTCCACGCAAAGGCGCGTGTCCATCTCACTAACAATGCGGTAGGTGCCGCCCTCGGTGAGCACGTCGACGGGCACAAGGATCCAGCTCTGCCATGCGCTGCCGGTGGCCTCCCACAGCAGGACGTTGGTGCCTGCCGTGGTGCCACCGCCGGCCGCGTCTAGCACCTTCTGCGTGCCGCTCGCGGCGATCGAGGTCGCGATGGTGTAGGTGTCGTAGGTCTCGCCGCCGTAGGTGACGGTGTCGCCGGTCGCGCTGATGAGCCAGCGCTGCGCGGGGGCGCCGTTCTCGGACCACTGGCGGATGTTGGTGCCGTTGGCGGTGTTGCCGTTCACGAGGTCGAGCCAGTTTCCCGTCAGGGAGCAGCAGATGCGCCACGTGTATCCGGTGCGCACGAGCGTCCACATCTGGGCGTCGGAGCGGATGACGTCCCACAGCTGCACGTTGGCGCCCGACTGGTCGCCCCCGCCGTTGACGTCGAGGGCCTTGTTGGCGTTGGCGTTGATGATGAGGTAGGTGCCCTCTTCCACTGCCATTGTTGCTCCTTATCCCCCGTACATGCGGGATGCGCGCGCGGCCCTCGTCGTGATCGCCCCGATGAGCTCGTCGCCGTCGATGGTCACGCCCATGCCTGCAAGGGCAGACGCCACCTCCTGCCCCAGGCGCGCGTAGTCGATGGGCTGCTGGCCGATGAGGCCCTGCCTGGCCATGGCGTCGGCTACGGTGCCCGCGAAGTCGTCGGCGAAGGGCCGCTGTAGCGGCACGATGGCCTCTGCGCCCTGCTCGCCGATCCGGTTGTAGGCGTCCCACATCACGCCGTCCCCGCGCTTGTTGGCCATGAGGATGTCGCCTGCGGCGTGGCTGATGATGGCGCCACGGGCGCGCGGCCCCTCGTTGACGGTGCGGTTGTACGTCGTGTTGTGCGTATTGAAGTAGACGTCGTAGGTGCGGCCGTTGGCGCTCGCCAGCGTGTTGAGCAGGTTGTCGACGTTGCCCTTGCCGTAGACGTTGGCGGTCATGCTGACGCCAGTGCTCTTGGGCACGGTCCTGATCGCCTTGTCGAGGTCTTCGACAAGGTTCTTTCCGCTTACGCTCGCATCGACCTTCGCGTCCTTGTCGGTCACGGCATCCGACTTCTGCTTGAGGTCCTCGACCTCGCCCGCGGCCTCGCCCGCGTTGGTGTCGACCTCGAGGAACTTCGGCACGAACTCGGTGCCGTTGAACTCCATGATGGTGCCCTTGGCGTCGACCACGTTGCCCATGCCGTCCACGTGGAGCTCGCCGTACTTGCTGTCGAACTCGGTGGCGTTGTAGTCCTGGATGTATCCGATGAGCGTGGCCATGTCGCCGCCGGCCATCTCGGCCATGATGGCGAACTGGTCGCCGCCGATGCGCGCGAAGTCCTCCACCGAGACGCCCGCGTCCTGCAGGCCCTGCGAGAGCGCCGCGGCGTCGATGCCAAGGCGCTCGCAGGCGTCGCGCATCTTCTCGGTGGTCATGATGATGCCTTCGCGCTTGCCCCAGTGGGCATTCTCCGCCTCGGTGAGGTCGCCGAGCATGTCGTAGTAGGTCTGTTCCTCCTCCGTGAGCTCGCTCACGGCCTTGGTCGCGGCCTCCACGTTCCTTGCGTACTCGCTGCCGCGCACGCTCTTGTTGTCGAAGAAGTCCTTCGCACGGCGCTCGGCCTCCTCGTAGGACACGCCCTGCTCCTGCAGGCTCTTGATGTAGTTCGGCGCCCATGCGTTCCAGTGCTGCGAGTATTCGTCCTCGGCCTTCTGCAGCTCCTGCTCCGCCTTGACGCGCTCCTTGTAGGCATCGGTTGCCATCTCGGTCAGCGCGTTGGCCTGCGCTTCGCGCTCCTTCGTCGCGATGAGGTTGTCAATCTCATCCTTGAGGTTGTGGACCTCCCCGGCCTCGTCCTTGTACTTGCCCTCGAGGACCTGATGCTTGTCAAAGCTCGTGCCGAGGATCTCGTTCACGCGGGAGATTGCCACCTCCAGCTCCCCCTGGCTGCCGGCGTAGCTGTCGCCGGCGCCAGCGGCGGCGTCGATGACGCCCTTGTAGTGCTCGAGCTCGCCGATGAGGCTGGCAGTGCTGTCCCTGGTCTCGGCGTTGCGCTTGTTGTGCTCCCTCACGGAGTCGAGCAGGCCGTCGATGTCGCTCTTGGCGAGACCGGCCTTCTGCCCGAAGTCCTCCATGGAGGTCGCGCCGAGAGTGAAAGCTGCAGCAAGTCCCTCGGTGTTGGCATCGATGCCGCTCATGGCATCCGCCAGGTTGCGGGCGTCGCGGTCGGCTTCGGTCATCTCGTCATACAGAATCTTGACGCCTGCAGCAACGGCAGCGAGCGCAAGGGCGCCGAGCGCCACCTTGAGCCCGAGGATGCCCGTTTCGGCACCCTTAAATGACGTTGTAAGAGACTTGACGAAGCCCTGCCCACGATCCATCTGACCCTTGAACACGGCTATCGCCTGCGCACCAGCGCCAAGCTTCGTGACGAGGCCACCGACACCACTCGTGAGCTTGCCGAATACGGTGAGCAGCGGGCCTGCCGCTGCGGCCATGAGACCGAGCTTGATGACGGTGCGCTGCTGGTCCTCGTCCATGTCGGCGAATGCCTGGGCGAGGTCGCCCACCTTCTGGATGAGCGGCTCTGCGGCGTCGACGGCATCGATGAGGGCGTTCGCGAGCGGCTCACCGACCTCGATGGCGATGGCCTGCAGCTTGTTGGCGAGCACCTGCAGCTTGCTGGCCATGGACTCGTTCCTGTTGTCCACCTCGGCCTGCAGGGCGGTGTTCTCCTTCCAAGCGTCGTTTGCCAGGGCAACGGCGCTCGTCATCTTGCCAGTGTCACTTGCAAGGCGCTTCATGACGTCTGTCTGGCGGAGAGAGCTTATGCCGAGTTCGTCGAGCATCACTGCCATGGACTGGTCTTGCGCGGTCGCTTCCTCGAGTCCGGAGAGCACGGCTGCGAGCGCATCGACCGGACCGGTCTTCCACGCTTCCGCAAAGTCTTCCGCACTCATGTGTGCGGTACTCGCCCACTTTTCGAGGTTCTCGCTCCCGGTAGCCACATCCTTGTCGATGCTGCTCATGATCGTGGATATGGCCGTGCCGCCAGCCTCTGCGCTAACGCCCATGGAAGTCAGGGCGCCTGCGAGACCCAGCACATCTGCCTCACTCATGCCAATGGCCTTGCCGGCAGCAGCAATCCGCATTCCCATGTCGGACACTGCGCTCTCGGTCGTGGCTAGGTTGTTGCCAAGGGCAACAACCGTGGATGCATAGTTACTTACATTGTCATGACTAGTCCCCATGATGTTGGAGAACTGCGCCATGTTGGTGGCTGCGTCCTCCCAGTTCATGTCCGTGGCCACGTCTAGGCCGGATGCCACGCGTGCGAACTCCTCGAGCTCGTCGATGGAGAAGCCGAGCTGCGCGCCGAGCGCCTCGATGTCGAGGATGGTGGCCGCGTCCACAGGCTGCACCTTGCTCGACTCGATGGCGGCGTCCTTTAGCGCCTGGTACTGGTCCTCGGTGGCGTCGAGCGTCTTGCGCACGCCCGTGAGGGCGGTGTCCACCTCGACGGCGCTGCGCACGCTGACGGTGCCGAGTGCCACGAGCGGGCCGGTCACCGTGTGCGTGAGCGTGGCGCCTGCGCTCTGCATGGCGCCGCCGACCGTCTGCATGCCGTTGCCGAGGTCCTGCATCTTCTGGCCGAACTGGCCGAGCTTTGTGGCGTTGCGGTCGTAGGCCGCTTCCGCTTCGTGCAGCTGCTGCGTGTAGGCATCGAGCCGCGCCTCAGCACGCTCGATCTCCTCGGTGAGGTGGTCGTACTGCTCGGCGTTTTCCACCGTGCGGTCGCCAAGGTTGTCCTGCGCTTCCTTGAGGACGTCTATCCTCGTCTGCCATTCCTTGCAGCGGTCCCCGGCGATCTTGACGTTCTGCGCCAGCAGGTTGACGTTGCCGGACGCCCCCTTCATGGCGAGGATCCGGTTTACCTCCATGCCGCTGCGAGTGGTGATGCGCATGTCCTTGTTGATGCGCGAGAGTGCCGCCGACAGGTCGTTGGCGTCACCCTTGAACTTGATGGTCAGGCCCTTGAACTCTCCGGCCATTCGTGCACCTTCCTTAGAAGCGGTCCATGTCGGCCTGCGTGGCCTTTCGCACGCCAGGGCGCACCATCTCCGCGCCGGTCTCGGCGTCGCGGTTGCGCCACCCTGCGGCGACGGCGAGGTAGCGCTCGGTCTCGTCAGGGCTCATGTCTCGTGCCTCGGTCAGCGTCATCCCCAGGCTCATGAGCGAGAGGATCGCGCTCTCCTCGGGGAAGTCCTTCGCGGCCTGCGGGATGTTCGGCTTCGAGACCTCGCTATCGTCACGGTTCAGGGACTTCGCTGCCCTGTTCCGGTTGCTCCCGAAAAAAGGCCTGCACCACGAGGTTGACGACCTCCACGCATGCCTCCGCCTGCTCGGTGACGGACCAGAGCTGGTCACCGACCGACTTCATCCAGTCGTCGTATCCGACATTTATGGAGCCTGCTGCCGCGGCAAGCGCCCAGACGATGCCCCAGAGGGCAGGGCTCGCGAACTTGACCTCCATGTTGCCGTCCTTGTCGATCTCTCCGATGCAGTCGGCAATGAGCTGCGCGCCGTCATGCGACAGGCTCCCGTTGTAGTCGCCGCGCTTGCGGCCGAAGAACTCGTCCGCGTAGAGCTGGCTTGCGAAGTTGGATGCGCGCAGCGGGTAGTCGTGCCCGCCGAGAGCGATGGTCGGGGTGTTCATCTGTGGTCCGTCCCCAAAGTCGGACCGGGGCGCACGAGGCGCCCCGGTCTTTTCCAGTCGTTTTCGTGCGAGCGGCCTAGCTGGCTGCGGTGCCGTGCGGGACCATGTCGAAGAAGGCCTCGTAGGCGTCGTGCGTCGTGGTTGTGTCGCTCATGGTCGCCACGGCGTACTTGGTCTTGGTGGTCTCTGCGCCGGTGCCCTCGGTGAAGGTCTTGGCGATGGCGGTCAGGTTGATCGTCTCGTGGTCGGCGTTGATGGAGCTGCCCTCGGTAGTGGTGTGGGCGCCGGTCGGAGCGGTGGCCTTGCACTTGCAGGCCCAGCGCTTCTTGTCGTACTTGTCGCCCTTGAACTTGAAGCGCAGGGCGAAGTACTTGGACTTCTCGCCGCCACCCTGGAGGATCGCGCCGTTGGAGTCGCGCACCTGCCCGAGGACGTCCACCAGGAAGTCATCGGGGAAGTACATGGCCTCGAGCGAGCCGGAGAAGCCGTCGTCGGTCTCGATGGATGCCGCGGTGTCGTCGTTGGCGTAGAACTTGAGCAGCTGCGACTGGAAGTCGAGCGTCAGGTTCACGGGCCAGTCGATGACCTTCTCGGGGCCGTAGGTGCCATCGTCGTTCTCGACGCGATAGGCCACGTCCTCGAGGCCGTACTGGATGCCGTTGATGGGCTGCGTCATTGTTGCCTTCTTTCTCTAGGTCTAGATGCCAATGCAGTCGAGGCCGGACCATACCGTCTCGACGATTCCGTCCCCGAGCTGGACGGGGTAACGGTTGAACTGGAAGTCGTGCGCTTCGAGCGCAGCATCCACGCGCTGCTCCAGCTCGATGGAGGAGCCATGCGCGTAGAGCTCGATGTCGTAGGGCGTGATCTTGCAGCACACGCCGTCGTCGGCCATCGCATTGCGCGTCCTCTGCGGGACGAGCAGCGCGTGCGGCAGCGGCGGTATGTCCTCGGGGTCCAGCGGCTCCCACGAGATGCGGGCGAAGGGGATGCCGCACTCGCGCATGACCTCGCACAGGTCGTCGTATGTCCTCATTGGTCCACCGTCGCGTTCCTGATGATCTCGGCGCCCACGACGTAGGCCGGCACGATGTGCGGAAACGCTGCGGTGCGCGTGTTGGTCGGGCGGCCATGCACGAAGAGCTCGTGGCCCTTCTCCAGCAGGTGCGTGAGGTTGCCGCGCTTGCGCACGTTGCCCACGGTGTACTCGGTGGTTCCCTCGCTCGCATAGGTCCGCTTGGAGCGGAAGCTGCTCGCGTAGTCGCCGGTCTCGGCGGGCGTGAGCGGGCCCTCGCGAAGCTCGCTCGCGCTCTTGGTCGCGGCCTTCTTCACAAGCTGCTCCATGGCCTGCGTCTGCTCGGCAACGTGCTTCATGCAGATGCTGGTGAGCGCGTCACCGAAGCCCTCGACGCCCGTCACGACGTCATTGGCCATGCTGCACCGCCCCCTCCTCACAAGTGAGCTCGATCCACGAGCCGTCACCCTGAGAGGTCACGACCTTGTAGGTGAGCCCCCGGTAGGTGACGGAGCGCTCGCCGCGCCAGTCGCAGGCGCGGAGCGTGAGCCGCAGCGTCGGCCACACCGACTGTGCGCCGCCGGAGCTGCCGCGCTCGCCGCCCATGGATGCGCTGTGCACGTACACCTCGACGTCCACCGCATGGGTGGTCATCTCGCCGCGCGCGTCGCGCTCGACCTTCGTCCCGTGCAGCACGCACGTGCCATCGGTCGTTATCTCGGAGAGCCAGAGCGTCATGTTCTTGGCGGCCAGGTCGACGCGCGTGACGTCGTAGGCCCTGCCGCCGATGACGCAGGTGGTGCCTGCGTCGACGCCGGGGGCGCGCCTGGTCACTACCTTGCGGGAGACCTGCACGCCATCCGTCTCGGCAAGCTCGAGGTCCTCGGTGCGCAGCCTGCTCTGGCGGAAGTCCAGGGCGAAGCGCTTGGCGAGCCCCTCGGTGCCCGAGTAGTCGATGCCGCGGCGCGCGCGGCCGCTGGTCACGTCCGTGACGTAGACCACGCCATCCGTCGGCGCGAAGACCTCGCGCTTGCGCCTAAGCATCGCCGGTCACCGCAGCGCCCACCATGTTGCGCATGTGCGCCTCGCCGACCTCGGCGGAGTAGTTCCGCCAGAAGTCGTCGAGGGCGTCGCTGAACTCGTAGAGGCATGCGTTCAGGAACAGCGGCCACTCGGGCTGGCCGGGGTTGAACTCGTGCCTCGTGTCGAGCCCGCAGCGCAGGGCGAGGGCGGGGGACACGGCGACGATCACGTCATTGACGCGCTCGTCGGTCCCCTCGTCCTGCCACGTGATGTTGAGCTTGCGCTTGACGGCCGCCAGGCGCTGGACGGCGAGCACCTCAGACGTCTTGTCCATGCGTGCTCACCTCGCTTCCGCAGGACTACGCCTGCTCCTTGGTCTTGACGGTGCCGGCCACCTTGACGTTGAGGTACGCGGGGTCAAGGTTGCTAAGGTCGAGCACGATGGCCGTGGTGTTCCAGCGCGGCTCGCCGTTGGCGTACTGCACGACCTTGAAGACGCGGTTGTCCTCGAGGAACTGGTACTCGTCGCTGTACTCGATGCCGCGGTTGCCGCCGACTAGCAGGTCGTACTCGCCAGCCAGGAACAGGATGGCCTCGTTGGCGTCGAGGAACTCGGACTGCACGGCATCGGTCGGGATGGGGAACAGGTTGTTGACGTAGGCACCGTTCGCGTTGAGCACGGTCGTGGCGGGCATGACCTTGGTCAGGTAGTCGATCGGGTTGCAGACGAGCGTCAGGCCGTCGAGGGTGCCCTTCACGCGCTCGGTGCCCGCGCCGTTGATGGGGTCGGTCTTGGCGAGCTGTGCGACGAGCGCGCCGTAGGAGGCGGGGTCGAAGCTCGTGACGGCGACGGCGGTCTTGGCGGGCTTGCCGTTGGTGGGGTCGATGGCGCCGAGGATGTTGCGGTTCAGGCCGGTCGGCTCGCCGCCGATGCCCTTGCCCTTTACGACGCCATACTCGAGGCCGCACGCCATGGCCTCGGTGAGGACGGTACGCGTGTAGGCGCCCATCCAGCGCGGGCCGAGGTTGAGCATGTCCTGGGAGACGGCGCAGAAGCAGGAGAGCTTGCCCTGCGTGACGGAGACGACGTCGAAGGCGGAGGAGATCTCCTTGGTGATGGTGCCCTCAACGGCGCCCCAGACGGCGAGCTGACGCGTGTGCTTGTTGCGCAGCCACGTGGTGATGTAGCCGACGTTGCGCACACCGATCTTCGCGAGGAGCGGGTGCTTGGCCTCGATGTCCTTGAGAACCTCGTCGATGATGGTCTCGGGCATCATGCGGTCCTTGAGGTCGTGGGCGCCGGTGCCGTCGCCGATGGTGGCGAGCGCCTGCTTGGGGTTGGGCGACTTGAGGGCGGCGATGACGGCCTCGAAGTAACGCGTCTCCTGCTTTGTCAGCTGGGGGAAGCCGCGCTGGATGAGCACCTGCTCGTCGTGGCTCTCCATGGCCTCGCGGAACTGCTGCGCGAGGTCCTCGGCGACCTCCTTCTGGAAGTTGGCGAACGCCGCCTCGAGTGCGGCTGCGTCCTCGCCCTGGAAGGCCTGGGCGAGCTGCTTGGCGGCCTCGGAGGCCTTGCCGTTCAGGTTGATGGGCATGTTGCCCCTCCTATCTGCCCCGTGGGGCTACTCCGCGAACAGCAGCGCGGCGCGCTGCATGAACGACTTGGTCTTTGGTGCGGTTGCTTTTGCCGGATCGGGCTCGGGCTCGCTGTTGGCAGGCGCGGCCTGCTTGGCGAGCACCTGTGCGACGGCCTGCGCGATGCGCCCCACCGTCTCGTCGGAGAGCTCGAAGCCCTCCAGCTCGGTCTCGGTGGTCAGGACGCTGGCCTGTGGCTCGGAGAGGCGGCGCATGAGCGAGCGCATGGCGCTCTGCTCCGGCATGCCGTCATCGTCCTCGTCGTCATCGTCGGGCCCGTCCACCTCGGTGGCGAGCCCCCACTCGACGGCCTGCTCGGGCAGGATCCACGTCTCGGCGTCCATGAGCTCGTCGAGCATCTCGCGCGTGAGCTTGTCGGTCGCGCACGACATGTAGGCGCGCTTGGAAAGCTCCGTGATGGTCTCGAGGTCGTCGGCCGCCTTGCGGAGGTCGGCGGAGCTGCCGACCGCCTGCATCCAGGCGTTGTGGATCATGAGCAGCGAGGCGTCGCGCATGATGCGGGTGTCGCCGGCCATGAAGATGACCGATGCGATGGAGCATGCGAAGCCCTCGCATACGGTCGTGACATGGGCGCTGTGGCTCTTGAGGGCGTTGTAGATCGCCACGCCCTGCGCGACCTCGCCGCCCATCGAGTTGATGTGCACGGTGATCTCGCGGCACGTCTCGGGCAGGTCGGCGAGCGCCTTGGCGACGTCGACCGCGTCGGTGTCGCTCTCCTCCTTGCCCCAGAGCCAGTGGCCGTGGGTGATGTTGCCCAGGATGTGCAGGTCGGCGCTCGTGGCGTCGGAGGCCACGAGCAGCTGCATCGGGATAGCGTTAGGCATTGTTGTTCACCTCCCCCGCCGTCTCGAAGTTCTTGGTCCGCTGGTACTCGTCCATGCCGGGGGCGCTCGAGGGGCGCTGTCCGGTGAACGTGCGGATCTCGTTGGGGGTGTCGATGGAGCTGCCCACGAGCTTCTCCACCTTGTCTGCGACGTCGAACAGGTCGACGTGCTTGATGTGGCTGGTGTCCACGACCACGCGGCCGCCCGCCATCCACTCGTCCTCGGTGAGCGTCTTGCGGGCGATCTCGTCCGCCATCGCGCGCGCGATGGGGTCGACGCAGAACGTCACGAACGACGTCCACACGGCCTCGAAGTTGTTCGTGTTGCCGTACAGCAGAGACACCGGCACGCGGAAGCAGGCGGCGACGGCATCGAACATGTCCTTGCGGATGTTGATGATGTCCTCGCTGCGGCGCCACGATGCCGCGCTGCTGGCGCCTGCCAGCCGCGTCAGGTCGAAGCCCTTGTACACCGGCAGCACGCCGCGGTCGCCCTTGAGGAATGGCTTGAGCGACTGGTCGATGTACTCGGCGATGCGCTCCATGTTCTTGTCGCTGCCCGACACAGGCGTCTCGGTGGAGAGCTTGTAGCGCATGGCGTTGGAGTCCTCGAAGGCTGCTTCGGCTGCGGCGCCCAGCTCCTGGTACTCCTTGACGGCGAGCGTCAACAGGTCGCTCCACCCTGGGCATGGCATCAGCTTGAAGCGGTACGCTTCGCTCGCGCGGTAGCTTCTGCGCGCGACCTCGGTCGACCCGCCGATGCTGACGTACTCGTAGCGGTCCTCGCGCCCCGGCTGCTCGTTGATCGAGTAGCCATCCGCCAGCCACAGCTGCGTCTGGCGGTTGCGCGCGATGGGCACCACCAGCGCGCCGTCGCGGTCGGTGAGGGCAACGTGGAGCAGCTCGGACACGAACTCCGCCCTGCTCTGGTTGGGGTTTGGGCTGACGTTCCAGAGCCAGCTCTCGTGGTCGGCCGCCTCCGGCGCGTCGGCGCTCCGGTAGATCCTGACCGTGCTCATCTGGATGGCGGCGATGCAGTATGACTCCAGGATGGAGCGCGCCACCTCCATCCAGCGGCAGCGCTCCTCCGCCTCGAACACCTTGGAGCCGGTCGGCTTGCCGTCATCCCCCAGGACGTTGCCCAGGAAGTCGACGATGGTGCTCCGCATGGTCATGGGCACCGCCTCCTATCGGCATGAAAAAGGCCCCTTGCGGGGCCGGTCGGTCAGTGCTGGGCGCGTCAGACGTGCGTCCGTCGCGTGTCGGTGTTGCCCTCCACGAGGGCCTGCCAGTCGGTGTCCTCGCGCGGCCGCTTGCCGCGGCGCCCCCGGCGCTCGCGCTCGCAGCGCACGACGATGGCCTCCCCGGTCTCCACCGCCTTCTGCAGGCAGGCCGCCACCATGGCGTCGGCCATGGAAGTGAAGTGCCGGCACGCTATGTCAAGCAGTTCCTGTAGGCTCATCCGTCCTCCTAGAAGGTGATGGGCGGGGGCAGCACGAGCTCCGCTTCCTCCGGGATGCGTGCGCCCACGCACATCGCATGGACGAACGCCATGAAGGTGTCGGTCTTGCGGGAGTGCGGGGCGATCTTGCCGTACTTGTAGTTGTTGTTGGGCGCGGGGACGCGCTTGGCATTCCACGTGCTCCACCGCATGAGCGGCGAGTCGCCCCATGACACCTGCCTGTTGGCAAAGACGGAGTCGATGATGGGCTCGACCTTCATGATGTCGGACGGGCGCACGACGTACACCTGCTGGTCCTCGCCCCTCAGCGTCGAGTCGAGCCCGAGCACCTCGAGCAGCGCCTTCTTGAGCAGCGCGAGGCGGTAGTCGTCCAGCGCAGCCATGACGAGCTCGGCGCCAAGGTCGTCTATCACGCTCGCCGCCCACTCGCATGGCAGCTCCGGCGAGATGTCCACGTCATCCACGATGGTGAGCAGGCCCATGTCGGCCCAGTCCTGCAGGGGCGCCTTGACCTCCCCCGCGTCGGCGGATCGCGTGCACCACCATGCGTGGTGCAGGGCCTGCCACTCGCCGTCCCGGTGGAACAGCAGGCACGCTCCCAGCATGTCGGTCGTGTGGGCGTAGTCGATGCCCAGCACGCATGGCAGTCCGTGCAGGTCGCCCATCTCGCGCGATGCCGCCTCGAGGTTGCTCCACGACGTCACGATGAGGTCCGCGCGCGCGGTCGGGCAGTTGAAGCGCTTGGTCGGCACCTCGGGGTGCTTGGCCGGATGGCGCTGCCACTCCCGGTAGTCGTCGCGGTACTGCTGGAGCAGCTCGGGCCGCCTCGTCACCATGGGGTTGGCCTTCGGCCACATCGCCTCGTCGTGGATCTCGTCGGGGTCGTCCAGCCGGAAGAGCATCGGAAGGAACCGGTTGTCGGGCTCGTCGCCGTTCAGCACCGCCTCGGCGAGCTCCTTGTCCTCGTCGAGCGGCCCCTCGCGCACGTCGCCGTCCGTGGTGATCTTGAAGACCCTCGCGTCGGGCTTCTTGCCGAGACCTCCCACCAGGACGCCGATGATGGAGTTGTCCTCGTAGGCGTGCTCCTCGTCGAAGATTACGGCACCGGGCCTTCCGCCGTCCTTGGTCTTGGCGTTGGCCGTGAGGAACTTGAAGGTGCTCCCCGTGGCCTTGTTGGTGATCTCCTCCTTGCCCCACTTATAGCCCTGGGCGAAGCGCTTGGACGAGCGCTCCATGATGTTGTAGAGCTCCACGAAACTGGTCTTTGCCTGCGGCTCCGTAGTGGCCACGACGTGCACGTCGTACTCCGGTATGCCGTTGCCCTTGCTCGTCAGGCAGAAGGCCAGGAACGTGATGAATCCGTTCTTGCCGTACCCTCGGCCGACGTAGAGCAGCAGCGTCTTGAAGCGCGGAAGGCCGTCAGGCGTGTACAGGCACAGGATGAGCGCCAGCATGAACTTCTCGTCGGGCTCGAGGTCGAATGGGAAGAGACGCTGGTACCCAAGGTAGGTGTCGAGCTTCTTGCGGTCGAGGAACAGGTCCTCGCTCGCGAAGATCCTGCGCACCATGGCGCAGAGCTGGTGTTGGTCCTTGCAGGCGACGATGCCGCCGTCCTCCACCATGTGGAGCCATTCGGCAATCTCGGGGATGGTCTCAACGTCGAGTCGGCCCGCCTTCTGTCGGGCGGCCACGCTAGAAATCCGTCTCGTCGGCCCTTGCCTGCTCGGCCTTAGCCGCCGTCCTGCGCCGTGCTTCGACCGGCCCCATGCCCAACTGCTCGCGCACCAGCGTGTCGAGCGCCTTGGCATTGCCGTCGAGGGCAGCCTCGAACAGCGCCTTGCGCAGGCGCGAGCGCCCCACCGTCTGGAAGCGCGCCTCCGCCTGCCTGAACGTCATGCCGAAGGCCTGCCGGCACAGCCAGTTGAGGTCCGCCTCGCGGCATCCCACGGTGGCGCACACCTCGTCCTTGCCGTTGAAGCACATGAGCGTCTGCTCGACCTCGCGCGCCTCCTCGTCGGTCCATGGGATGAGGTTTTTCGATCTCGCCATTTGTGGGCTCCGTCCATGGTCGCGGTTGGTCAAAAACTGCCGCCGACTTTACCACGGCATGTTCAAAACATGGTCGCGGCTGGATGGTTTTTGACATTCGCCAATAGTTTTCGACAAACTGCCAACCGATTGGGCGGGAACGTCCGGACTCTCGCTCCGCTGCAGCTAGCGCGTCGTTTTGCCCCCGATTTGGGCGGGCGTCTCGGCACCTCTCCGACACCTGCAGTTTTGTGGGTCAAAAACGCCCTGAGAACAAAATCTGCGGATTTTCCCCGATTCCGTGGAGACGGCGCCGTTCTGTGGGGTGCGTGTTGAAAACCCGTTTTGGGGGTGGCGGGGTGGCCTAAATGTTGAAAACTCAGGCCCCCTCCCCCCTCCGCGCGGAGGAGAATAGTGTGTATAGAGGCCGCGCGCCGCGCCGGCGCAGGCGCACGCACCGCAACGCGCATGCGTGCAGCGTGTGGCAGGCCATGGCACCGGCCATCTACCACCGCTCCGGTGTGAGCTCTGGCTGCCGCTGCCTTGGCCGCCAGCGGAAGCGGCCATGCCTTAGGTCGTGGCACTCGTGGCAGAGCGGCACGAGCTGTCGCATCTGTCCTCCGTTGCCGTCGGGGACGAACTCTTGGAGGGCCCACCCCGGTTCGTCCTCCACCTCGCGCACGTGGTGCACGCACTCAGCGGGCGTGAACTTGGCAGGTGACTTGCGCAGGCAGTCCTGGCATTCGTTGTGCAGCTCGTCTAGCACGTGTGCTCGAAGCTTGCGCCAAGATGCCCAGCAGTAGAAGCGGTGCAGGTTGCCATCGGTCTCCTGCATGCGCGTGAGCTTCTCGTGCAAGCGCCAGTCGTATTCAGCGACCATCGTCGGTCAGGTGGTTGCGAATAGCCAGCAGCAGAAGCTTGAGTGCCGTGGTCCCAGCTCCGTAGATCACGAGAGCCGCCAGCACGTCGACCGTGGTTTGGCTCATCGGTGTTTCCTTTATCGAATGGGGTTAGTCTCGCGAACTGCGTCGCATGGTAGCTATATCACGTTGAGGTGTGCTCATCGGTGCCAATCGGCGCAGAACGTGACAATGCATGCGGTGCGCTACCGCTCGCCCCCTCGGCAGTGCCGCTCAGTCGCAGGCGATGCCCAGCCCGTCGAGCACCTTGTCCAGTCCGTAGGCGTCGACCAGATCCAGCGCGGCGTCGCGCATCTGTCGGCATCTGCTCGGCGAGTAGCCCACGAGGTCGCCGACCTCGCCCCACTTGCGCGCATCGAGGTAGTACCAGGGCATCACGTCGGCCACCGTGTCGCCGAGCAGGGCGGCGATGCCTGCGAAGCCATCCCATCCGGTGCCGTAGATGACCACGCCCGCGGCATCCATGATGCGCTCGTTGCGCTCGATCCTGATGCCGAGTCGCTCCTTGCGCTCGGCCTTGGCGGCGATGAGCATCGCAATGCGGTCGGGCTCGGGCGACGTGCGCACGTGCACGCCATATCCGCTGCCGCTGGCAGTGGCCCCTTCCTCGATCTCCCGCAGCTGCTTGAGCGCGCTGCGGTTGTCGCGCACGGCATCCCTCGCCGCATCGAAGAACTCGTGGGCCGAATGGTACTGATACCTCTGCTGCTGCGTTGCGACCATGCGCCTGTCCTCCATCCCGCCCATGCCACGGGGCGAATGCCTTGGTGTGAATGAGCCACCACGATGGTGGCAAGGGGAGACGCGCTTGCGCCTCCCCTTGGTGTGTGCCACGCCTAGTGCCTTGTCGTGTCCGATGCCGCCCATATGCAGAGGGCGCACCAGATCACGGCAACGGCCGCAAAGACCACGGGCATCAGATGCCCCCTCCCCCGTCCTCGGTCAGCACGATCGCCACGAGCGCGGCGACCACGCTGCCAGTCAACAGACCGAGGACGAACCCGCACATGCCTGCGCTCATCTCCCCACCTCCTGTAGGTTGATGATGTGGATGCCACACGCCCGTGCGACCCGGAGCTCAAGCGACGCTCCGGCGCTGGTGTTCCAGAAGGGCAGCATCACCACGACATCGAACAGCGGCGCGCCGCCGTCGCTCTCCGTCAGGCGGTGAAGGTCGTGGATCATGTACCAGCTCGGCTGCCTGTCGGTGTGTCCCCATGCGCGTGCGGGGTTGAACACGAAGTCGGCGCCGGCGTCGTAGACCATGCGCTGCGCTTCGTCGAATGCGGGAAAGTTCAGGTCGTCGTGTCCGCGCATGGGCCCTGCCAGGTAGACGCGCTTCCCCTTGAAGTCATAGCTCATCGGCCAACCTCAATCTCTAGCTCATTCATCGCTTCTTGGACATCTGCAAGCAACTGGGCTCGCTGGTAGTCAGCGACTGGCCCGTTCGCAATCAAGTACAACATCTCGACCACCTTGCGCATCTGCTTGATCTCCCGTTTGATGTCTGCCAGCAGGCCAAGGACCTTCACTCTGTCCGCAAAGGACACTCGGCCTTTGTCGTAAATCTCTTTGATTGCATCGCCCAGCTCTTCTGTTGTGACCACTGATTACACCTTCGCCTTCTTCTTTTCCTCGAAGACATAGCCGTTTTCGTCACCCTCATCGTCACGATGTGCGCGTGCCCACCTGCGCACATCAGGGCGACATGGATAGCCCTGGTATCGATTCAGCTTCCCGTACCTCGCGCACTCCAGGAAGCATCCGTCGCAGTAGTGCGGGCCGATGTGGTGGTTGCTTCGGTTGCCGTGCCTCATCGCTCGCTCTCCCCTTTGAGATCGCGCACTGCCTCTGCCACCACGTCGAACAGGTAGTTGTAGCACGACGGGCACACGTCGCCGTTGACGCCGAACTCATGGATGGTGTGCCACCCGTCGGCGGTCTCGTGCTTGCGCACCTTGGTGAATCCGCCGTCGTATTCGTCCGTGCCGAGGTACTTGAGGAAGACCTCGTCGCCGCACACGTCGCAGACGCGCACCTTTCCCTCGGTCTCGCTCATGCGTACCGACCCCGCTCCCTGTTCCGCTTTTCGCAGCGCTCCATGGCCCGATCCATGTCGAGGCCATAGCGAGCGGCAAGGTTGCAGCATGCGGTGATGCAGTCGGCCAGCTCGTCGGCCAGCCGACTCTTCAACCAATACGACGAATCAGTGTCAATCTTTGAGAAGCCTGGGAAGAGGTTCCGATAGAACGCTATCTGCTTGTCAACGTCCTGCCATGCCCCAAAGACCTCGGCGGCTTCCTCGAGCGGCTTGAGCGCCGCCACCTTGTCCGTGTCCATCTCGAAGGTGCGCACGTTGACGGTCATCTCGCTCACTCGTCATCATCCCCGATCGCTACCAGACAGAGCGCCGTGACTCCGAACAGCGCGCCCATCATGAACCACACGAATTCAACCATTTACCACCTGATTTCTTGGCGCCGGTTCCCTGCCGAAGGCACCATAGGCGTTCAGGTAGTCCCTCACGCTGACGAGGTCCTCAATGATGCTGTCGAGGGAGCCAACGGCATCCTTGACGCTGCGAGCGAGCGACATCTCCTCGATGGTCCCGTCGATGTAGTCGCCGTCGAGCCACATGCCCCACGTCCAGCTGTGCGGACATGCTGGCGAGTCGCCGTCCTTGCTGAACTCCACCAGCACGTCCCCGCACTGCAGGCTTGCGAAGTATCCCCCAGCATCTGTGTTGACGTTCACCTCGGTCATACGTCCTCCCTTCGCTCGCCCAGATGGCAGAAGCCATCGTCTGGCGTGTAGTGCCTGCATAGCGGCCGCACGCGACACTCTAGGTGCCACTGCTCCACAGGCGGAGCCTCATGCGCCCAGCGGCAATCGCGGCAGCGGGTGACGCCGGCAAGGTCTAGCGCCTCGTCGCGGGAAAGGGCCTCGACGCTTATGGTGGTATCGCCACCCAAGTCGCTTTTATCGGACTCCTGCGTAAACACCAGCTTGCCGACGTATTGCGTTACCCTCACCTTTTGCTCGGTGCTAGTAGGTTCGAGCTTGGTGCTAGTAGGCTCGCTCATCAGCCCACCTCCGATGCGTAGCAGGCCAGCATAAGGAGGATGTGGCTCGCTTGGTCAGCTGCGTAGCCGATTGCCTGCCAGCGGGCTTTCGTCGCATCGACCAGCGCGTGAGACGCCAGCAGCGCCAGCACCCGCCAGTCGAATCCGAACACCATGGCGAAGGGCAGTGAATAGAGCACACAGTGCACGAACAGGTGCCACCAATTGTCGCCCTTGGTCTTTGCCAGAAAGTCGCTTTGGAGCGCATAGTCACCCACCATGTGGCAGGCCGTCAGCTTGTAGAGCAGCTCTATGGCGCTCATTCGTCCACCTCCACTCCAAGCTCGTCCCTCGCCCCGAGCGCGACTGCCACCTGGGCGCATTTGCGCCCCACGCCGTGAAAGCGCATGAGCTGGCCGGAGCTCACGTTGCCCATGTCGGCCAGACTGGTGACGCCGAGCAGGTCGAGCGCGCACGCGAGCGTCATTGCTATAGACGGCCCCACGCCCATGTCCCTACAGACGGCGTGCAGGTCGCGGTACAGCTCCCGCCCGTTGCTCATCCGTCCACCTTCATGCGCCTGCCGCACATGGGGCAGAATTTGATAGGGTCACTTCTGACCGTGTCCCCACATCGGTTGCCCGGCCTTCCCGCCGTCTGGAACACGATTCGATTTCCCTCTATGTACATGGAGCCTCCCCAGCCTCCCATCAGAAAGCGCTGGTTCCTCAACTCATGACAGTAGGGACAAAGCGTATCAGTTGCGCTCATTCGTCCACCTCCAACGGCGGTATCTCCGCCCATGCCAAGACCTTCTCCGACCACAGCCAGTGGTGTTTGTGATTCACGATGTAGAAGTACGAGCGCTCTGGCTTGTCATTTAGATGCTCGAATCCGTTGGCTAGGTACAGCCCGCCGCGTATCCCCATCACGAGGTAGTCGTTCTCGCGCTGCTCTGGCGCTTCCTCGTCCATCAGGTGCCAAGTGAAGTTGCTCATGCGACCATCTCCATCCTTAGCTGCCTGTCAACGTTTAGCTCTTGGCTCTCGCAAGACTCGACGAACACCTTGAACGTCAGCGCGTCCAGCTCGCACCACCGCCAGTCTGGGCAGTTGCGGTGGACGGAGATTTGAGCGTCGCTCATGGCCTCGTCGTGCTCGTCGCACCAGTTGGCGTCCCCACAGCACATGAATGCGCAGTGTCGGCAATTGCGCGGCCTGCTCATTCGTCCGCCAACTTCCTGCCGCAGTTGGGGCAGAAGCTGATTGGCACGACCTTGCCTATCGATGGCGCTTCCCTAACCGCTTCGACCGGGACAACGACCTTACAGTTGGAGCATGTGAAGTAGCCCCAGCTATGGAACGTCCCCCCGTCGTGGCACGTCTCGCACTCCATAGCAGCGTCGGCGACACGAAGCGTTTCGTACTCCTCGTTGACCATCGACTCCATGAAGTCGAGAGAATACTCTCTGGTCTTCGAAAACTTCCCGTTCGTCAGGCGGCAAAGAAGTGCATCCATCTTGCGCTCGTAGTCGGCAACGCTCGGCAGGGCATCCTGCTGTGTAATCCGTTTCGCGTCCCAGCATTTGATGATGATCGTGTGTGGTTCGAGCGCGATGCCAATGTCTCTCAACGTCTTGTCCTCTGGCTGCACTTCGGCAACTGTCAGGACACCGTCTGCGATCCAGCTTCCCAGGTCTCTCATTCGTCCACCTCAATCCCCAGCTCGCGCATCCGACGTTCGTAATCGCACTTGCCCTCTTCGTTGTCGTACTCGCACGAATCGCACTCGTGGTTGCCGTCCGCGTCGATGTTGCCCATGCACTCGTACATGTGACACACCAGCCCCCGCAACTTCGCGTTCTCTGCGTCGAGACGGTCGATGGCGTCAGCCGCGCCCATCATCAGCGTTGCCGTCTGCGGCCCCTCCAGCCCGACGCTCTCTGCCATGGACCGCAGCTCGTCGCACTGGGCCGATAGAATGCTCATTCGTCCACCTCGATTCCCAGCTCGCGCATGCGCTGCTCAAAATCGTCAATGGCATTAAGTTGAACCATCTGTCCTCCTGGAGCGACAGGGTCAAACAACCTTGGATACTTCTTGCACGCCGTACCCGTGAAGCGCCACATGTCCCGCACCAGCTCCCGCAGCTTTTCGTTCTGGTCCTGTTCATGCCAGCACTTCCTGAATCTGTCATCAAGCTCGCCGGCTAGTAGCTCGCAATCGTGCTGTAAGCAGAGGTACGCATCGACCGCCTCCGCCTCTACCTCATGGAGGACACTAATCAGCTTTTCGTTCTCTGCCTTGAGTCGGTCGTTCTCCTGTTGCGCCATCGGCTTCGCATCATTCCGGCATGCCCTTGGCCCCAACGTGGCATCGATGGCCTGTTCGGCTGTGAGGTATGCGGACACACCCAGCGTGCCATCTGGCACATCGTTGCTCCCCTCTATGGCTGTGCACGGGCCGTACTTGCTGTACCAGAGCGTCACGGAAACGTTAATGTCGGGTATCGACATGTCCTCCCACTCCACATCACGATCTTCCAGCCCGACTCGAAGCTGCGCGGTCTCATCTCTCATCGCTTCACCTCCACGCCTAGCTCGCTTGCCTTTTCCAGCAGGTGGCCGTAGGCCACGCACGTGAGCGGCTCGCCCGTTGACGACTGGTTGGATGGCAGCTTGCATTCCGCACGGTACCTGCATTCGCCAGGGCACGAGTCGCCGCTGTATGGGAGCAGCTCCGCCACCAGATCGCTTAGGCCGGCGTTGAGTTCCTCGACCTCCGCAACCCTGCGCTCGGCGTCGATGTAGGCCAGCTGCACGTCCACGTGCGCTTCGACGAAGTTCCTGATGCGCTTGTCCACGCTTGCCGTAGCGGCCATGGTCACTCATCCTCCTTCGTAGGCATGGCGATGATGCGCGCGCGTCGCTCCTTGCACGTCAAGTCGAAGGCATGCAGCGGCCCGCGGTCGTGGAACACCCATGCGTCATACGGAAGACCGAGCGTGTTCACGAGCTTGTCAATCTCCCGCCAGGTGCTTGACGTGATCGCCATGTGCCCTTCGTTCTGACCCTCGGGCATATCGTCGAACTTCTCGGCATGGATGCGCTCGTTGATAGTCGGCAGTGACATCGACATGGCGTCCGGCGCATCGTCACGTTTGACGATCGTTATCGTGACCGTCGAGGAGACTGGCGAGAACTCCACCGTGAGGGACATGCCCAGGCTGTGCCAGGACCAGTCATTGGCCAGTTTGCAGAAGCGCCTGAACGCCTCCGTCGCCACGAAGGCCACGACGTCCCCATCGTCCCATCCGCAGAAGGCGGCATCGGCTTCGACGTCTACGTACACGTAGTTGTCGGAGCCCGCTATCACCATCACCTCGCCCCTGCGCTCGAGTTGCATCCTGCCTCTCCACTGCTGGCCAGCGATCCATGCCGCAGACCTCAGCGCTGGAATGGCGTGGTGGTCCATCGTCGCGATCACTCTGCATCACCTGCCAGCAGCGGCTTGCCGTCAGCATCGACCAGCACGCAGACGCCACCGCCGTAGCTGTATTCCCACGCGAGGTACTGCACGTCAGTCCTCGTGTCGGTGATTATGTACACATAGCCAGCCTCGGAATGGAACCGTCCGGCGTTGTTGACTGCCTGGCTTACGTAGGTCGTGTTGTCGCAGCCGAAAAGCCCAAGCGCAAGCCCTAGCGCAGCAATGGCCGCTTTCAGTGCCTTACTCATCGTCATCACCATCCTCGCAATCCTCTGCCAAGGTGAAGTTTTTGGCGTACTTCTCGGCCAGCTTGTACGCACGCGGCTTGTTCATGGGCGTGGACATCAGCTCGCCTATCATTTCCAGCAGCTTGTCCTTCACGTCGTCCTGGTGATGGGCGAATGCCGCCATATTGTAGAAGGTATCGCCGCGGGCGTTCACGAGCGACCAGCTGCCGTCATTGTTGAGGATGAGCTGCATCACCGTATGCGTGCGCCCGTATCCGTCCACCTTGCACATCGGGCGGATGGTGCGCATGTCACAGCCCACCGGATAAGCCACGTAGTCCACGTCCCAAAGCGCCAGGTCCTCGCGCTTCTCGACCGCATCGCTCAGGCGGTCGAGGAAGGTCACCGCCTCGACGTTGCTCCTCGCGTGCTCGGCCACCGTCTCGCGCAGCTTGGCGTTCTGCTCGCGCAGGGTTGCGTTCTCGTCCTCCAGCGCCTTGTGCAGAGCGTCGATGTCGTCGCACAGGGCGTTGAACGCATCCATGTCCGCGCTCAGCTTCACACAGTACGTTGTACTGTTCGCCCATCCATCTGAGTCCATGCCCGCGCGCAGCGCCTGCGTGATAGGGCCGTATGGCTTCGGCGCGCAGGGCTGCTTGTCATCGCCGCCCATCGGCTCGTCGGCCATCTTGAGGTCGCTCGAATCGGTCATCTCTCATCCTCTTTCTCGGTCAAATCGGATAATTAGTTCTTATTTGCCGCCAGGCGCTGGTTTTCGCGATGTGAGCTGCGCGTCGGCGGCCTTCTGGCCCTCACCGCTTTCACACGGATTTGCACACCTCAGTAGAGCGGTTCGGCCGTCTCGCAGGCGCGCTTCACGGCTATCTCGGACAGCTTCAGCTCGCGCGCGATGCTGCGCACCCCCATGCCGACTGCCCGGCGCTGGAGGACCTGCTCGGTCTGCGCCTTGGTGAGCGTGATGCGCTTCCTGCCGGCGCCGGGCCTTCTGCCGCCGTTCTGCCTGGGCGACGGCTCGGGCTCGTCGCCCTCGCGCAGCTCCAGCAGCCTGCGCGTCAGCTCCACCGCCTCGTGGTCGGTCAGGCGCTGGCCGTGCGACACGCCGTCAGGCGTCACGATGATGAGCATCGAGGTCTTGTCAGCCATTCGTCACTCTCCGATCCAGAAGTCACCGGGCAGCTCGGAGTCGGGGCAGGTGCGGCGCACCACGCGCTCGTCCTTGCTCGAGCCAGCCCACGTGCAGCCCATGCGGCTGCAGCACACGTCCATGGTCCGCTCGTACACGGTCTTCACGTCACCCTCGAGGCCCTTGCCGACGACCTTGGTCACAGGCTTGTCGTCCTGCGAGACGCGCTCCTTCACGGTGAACGTCACCGGGGCTCTGCGCTCGGCCCATCCGTCGGGCGAGTGCCGGTCCCTCACTCGGGCGGTGAGGTACACCAGGATCGCCCCGCACCTCGGGCACCGAAGGTAGTCGGTGTATCTGAAGTTCCTGCGCCTAGCCATCCTTGCCCCTGTCCTCGGTGAGTATCTTGCGCATCAGCGGCCATGGCGAGCTGCCCTTGGCCGGGTCGAACGCCTCGATGGCCTTGGCCATCAGGCGGTAGCACGAGCATGCGTCCTCGGGCGAGGCCCTGCACCCTCCGGGGCATGTCTGCGCCGCCTTGGCCATGAGCTGAGGGAAGCTTGCGAGCCCCGTCTTGGCGCGGTACCTCGCCTCGAGGGCGCCGTATGCCGTGCGGTGCGGTTGGTCGTCCTGGTCGAGGTACGCCCTCCCCTGTTTCGGGTGCGGCTGCGTCAGACAGCCAGGGCAGCGATTGCCCGCGCTTGCGTCATCGAGAGATGAGGGATGATCTTCTCTTTCCTCTTCTTCTCTCTCTAACTCTCCTTCTTCTTCTCTCTCTTCTTCTCTTCTATCTCTTCTTCTAGGGAGCGGATTTTTCGGGTTTTCCGAAACTGGTATTTCGCGGGCATCGTCACTTCGTCCTGAAATACCGTTTTCGGAAAACTCGGAAACTTGCGCGGATTCTCCGAGCTTTGCGAAATTTGCCGAGTTTGACGATTCGGGCGCCTTTGTGTCCATGAGCGACCACTGGCGCATGCCGGCGGGCAGCTCCTTGCGCTTCTTGGCGGTCATCCAACGGCGCTGGATGCCCCTGGACGTGAGCACGTGGGCGCTCTCCCATAGCTCGCGGTCCAGAAGGCCGACGTCCATGAGCCTGCCGAGGAAGTCCGCGAAGCCCTTGGCGTCGAGATCGAGGTCACGCATGAGCTTGCGCTCGCCCTGACGGCCCAGCTCCAGCGCCGGCCCCTCGCGGTAGATCCTGCAGGCCACCTTCATGTAGCGGCCGAAGTCGGCGTATCCCTGCTCGATGTCATCGTCATAGAGCAGCGCGTCTATCTTCTCGTCATCGGTGAAGGCGTCGGTCTCCATCGGGAACCACTCGATGCCGTTCTTGGTGCTCATGCGCGACCACCCCTCTTCCTGCGCGCCGCCTCCGTGACCTCTGCGGCCGCGGCGGCCGCCTCGACATCGCGGCCTTCCATCACGTGCGCGTAGAAGCGCAGCGTCAGGGCGGCATCCTCGTGCCCGAGCCTGTCGGCCACCTCGCGCACGTCGATGCCGTTGGTGAGCAGCATCGTGGCGTGCGTGTGGCGCAGCGTGTGGAAGGTCACCCCGGGCTCGAGGTCGTACTTGCGGGCCAACGCCGTGAACCCACGGGAGACGGTGCTCGGCGCGCGCAGGCCACCATCCGCGCTGACGAGGGTGCGGCTGCGGCTGCCCTTTCCAAGGACCTCGTCCTGCCACTCGATGTGGCGCCTGATGGTGGCAGCGTCACCCTCGGTGAGCGTGACGCTGCGCGTCTTCTTGCTCTTTGGCGTTTCCTGCCGCCTGATGCCGTTGGCCTCGATCACGGTGCCGTTCACGCGCACCGTCGTGGGCTTGTCCTCGTTGTACAGGTTGTCGATGTCGCGCCTGCGCACGGCGCACACCTCGCCGCAGCGCATGCCGGTGCTGAGTGCAAGCCACGCGGCGAAGGCGTCCACGCGCCTGCCGATCCCCGCTGCATCGGTGGGCTCCGCATCAAGCTCCGTGTCCAAGGCGATGACGAGGTCCACGAACTCGCTCTCCTTGAGGTACTTCGCGTCGTGCTTCTCCGGATGGGGCTTTGGCGTCGGTCGCACGGGGTTCGATTCGCACACGCCCATGTTTATCATCCAGTCCCACGCCTTGCAGAGGAACCAGTGGAACGCCAGCACGGTGCTGTGGCTCAGCGCCCGGTCGCCGTTCTTTTTCTTCTTCTGCAGGTCGTAGTAGAGGTCGCTGATGTCGGACGTCTTTATGCGGCGCGGGTCCCTGCGGCCGAGCTTGCCGAGGTAGTTGCGCACGTACATGCGCCACGTCTTCACGGAGTTCGCAGCAGCGCCTTCAACCTCCCTGCGGTTCACATACTCGGTGAGCAGGTCGCGCAGGTAGATGGTGGTGCCGACCTTTAGGCCGGCACTGATTTCCGCGTACCAGGTGCGAGCCGCCTCGGCCACCTGCTCGTCGGTCATGTCGTTCGGGAAGCTGCGGTACGGCCTCATCGGCTTGCCGGTTGCCCTGTTCGTTCCCAGGTAGGGCTGGCAGTATCGGGTACCGTCAGGGTGCCGCTTGATCTTAGGCGTGCCTTCTGGAGCCATCAGGCATGCACCTTCCCGGTGTCGATCTCGATGGCCTGCTTGCGCATGGCCATGAGGTCGCACCAGTCCTTGAAGGCCTCCACGACGGGTAGCGTGTTCGCGCTGGATGCCCATCCGCAGAACCCGATGAAGCCGTCCGCATTGAAGCTGATGGCCTCGCGCTTTGAGCCGTCCCAGCGCAGCGTTATGAATGCCGCGCCCATTCCTCCGTGCACGGCGGGAAAGTAGCGCATGGTCGACGCGTGCCATGTCAGCTGGGGCTCGTCAACAGACAGCGGGCGCAGGTAGCGGACCTTGCGCAGCTCGACGTCGAGCATGGAGTACAGCATCCGAATGTCCTTCTTGCTCACGTCGGCATAGGTCAGGCCCATGTCGACGAAGTAGGCACGAGCCTCGTCATTCGGCGTCATCGTCATCCTCCGCATCCGTCTCGGGGCACATGGCGCGCAGGGCCTGTGCGCTGTCGTCGGGTTTCCACCCGTCGAGCACCAGTGCGTCGTATACACAACGGAACTTGTCAGCGCAGTACTCGCTTATATCCTTGCCGTGGTAACCCAAGAGACCATCGGTTGAATACATGTCCCTGAGCCAGTGGCAGACCTCGAGCAAGCTCGGGTCCTCGTCCTCCGCCACCGTGGCAGCAGCGTGCAGAAGCGCGCGTCCGCTAGTGGAGAACACGCGACTGTATTGCATGCCATTCATCCGTTCGGCCATGACCTCGGTGCAGAGGTTAGGCCTGCGGCTCGCAGGGGTGCGCGCAGCACCCGCGAGAATGCGTGCGCGCGCGAGCGCGTCCTCCTTCACCCACGGCTCGGTGGCAAACCGGCACATCTCGGTGAATGTCTCGATGAATGTCTCGATGTGTTCGTCGCGCCACTTTTTCACCCTGGCTCGCTCGGCCTCCTCCTCCGAGACATCGTCGTCCCGCCTCTTGCGGTACACCTCGAAGCCGACGCCGGTGTCCTTTGGGTAGGCGTGGAGGGCGACGTCGCCGGCAAGCTTCTTGGCTATCCTTGCGGGGCCCTTGGCGTCCTTGACGGTGCCGACATACAACAGTCCGTCCCTATCTGCCTGCCATGAGCTCGTAGGTTCCTCGTAAAACGTGACTCCCTCGCCGAACTCTTCGACCAGTGCCGCGCGCGCTTCCCCCTGGGCACGCTCCTTGATGTGACGCTTGCGGATGCGGTCTGCCTGCGCGGCAGGGTCACCCCACGTGCGCGCGCCCTCGGAGATGATGGCCTTGCGCTCCTCCTCGCTGAACTCGTCATCGGCAGCGGCGATGAGCGCATCCAGCGTGGTCTGCTCGGTGATGAGCTTGCGCGGGACGCGGCGCGTGCGGCGCACCACATCCGTGTCTATGCCCACGGCGAGCGCCACGCGCTCGTCATCGACGTCCAGATCCAGCACCTGCTGATAGGCGCGCATGACCTCGGTGCCGTCGAGCCGGCGCTTCGAGTCGGTGGCGAGGACGGCGAGCGCCTCGGTGGCATCCGAGGTCTCGGGGTACACCACAACGTCGGTCGTGTCGGCACCGATGGAGCGCAGCGCGCGAAGGCGCCGCTCGCCGTCGATGACACGGAACGTGCCGTCGCGCATGGGGCGCACGGCGATGGGGTTGACGGGCTGGCCGCCCGTGGCCCTGATGGCCTCGGCCAGCTCCGCGACGTCGGAGAAGTCCCGGCGCGCGTTGAGGTCGCTCGAGACGATGCTCTCGATGGCGACTGTCCTCTTGTACGAGTTGCTCATGCTGATGCTCCTAACGGATAGAGAACCTCGAAGTCATTGATCCTGCGCCTGAAGAACGGGCAGGCGGGGGCCCAGGGCTGCATGTGGCAGTGTGCTATGGCGTAGTCATGCCCAAACTCCTTGGCGACACCGCGCACCGGATACTGTTCTGCCGACCAGAACCTACAAAGCAGGAACACCTGCTCCGGTGACGTGCGCGTGAGGTAGTGGCATTCGCCGCAGGTGTAGTTCATTGCTGCCGCCTACAGAAGTCCAAAGAACAGGTACGCCCACACGAGCAGCACCGCCAACACGATCTGCCCGGCATCATGCAGGGCATCCATGACGCGGCGAGGGCTGATGACCAGGACGAGAATCTTCTCGTCAGGCATGCGGTAGTCCGTCCCAAATGCCCTCCCTGCGCAGCGCGTCGCGCGCCTCCTCGCGCGTTGCGAAGATACCGAGCGTCGAACGCTTTCCGCTTGCATCGCGCGTTGACGCTGCCCAGCGATCGCCGAGGCGCATGTGTGCGACGATGCCCTCGATGCCATGCGCCGAGCGGTAGACATCGGTCTCATCGGGGCGTCGGTACGTGTAATCTGGTTTCGTGGCGTCGTTCTCATGGGGCATCTGCTATCCTTTCCTATACATGGGGCCCTTGCCAGCCCCGGTATCCTTTCGCGCGCCCCGGTACGTCCCCACGGAATATGCCGGGGCGCGCATTCCTTTACCGCCCATTCGAGCGGTAATTGCTGGCCAACCAAGGGCAAGCTCCACGAATCCCTTGGTCTGGTGTCTCCGCAGGAGTCCCCACCAGGGCGCCCCCACTAGGCCGTGCGCACCGACCCCGTGACGAACTGCGGCGCCATTCCCCATCTGCCCGGATTGCTCCGAGCGTTCGTGCCTCGTGCGCCACCGGCTGGCCTTCCATGCAGCGCGGATTCTTTTTCTCTCCGCATCCGTTTCCTATCTCCGGCCCCCGGGGCCCTGCATGCGCTCGTCAAATGCCAGCCGACAGCGCGCGAGACACGCGCACGGCGAGTCTCGCTAGGTCGGGCGCGGCGCCTGCGCCGGACGGCCAGCGCAAGGCCTTCCGGCTGCGACCCATTCCAGGTACAGCGGCATGAGCTTCCGTGCCATGTGTCGCGAGTTGGCGATGGGCTTCTTGTACGCCACCTTCTTGCTCTCGTTCTCCTTGCTCATGGTGCTGCTCCTTCGTTTCAATCGTGAATTGCCAGTGCGAGGATGATGCCTGCTGCCCAGGCGAGAATGCATTCGAGCATTTAGGCCTCCAGCACTGCCTTCTTCTGCACAGCGTCAGCCGAAAAGTCCTGTGTATCTAGGCCCAATTCCCAACAGAGCCGCACGAACTCATCTGCACGAAGCTTTCTTTGGCCAGCCAAAGAGCGTCTCAACAGCTCTGGATCCAAACCAGTTCGACGTGCCAACTCTCTCACGGGAATGCCGCGATCCTTAATCTTGTGATTGAGCACTTCGATAACCATTGCCTACTCCTAACTTATTCTGGTTTGTGTAACAGATTACCTATGTATTCTTGGTTGTCAAGACTTTTCTAGCAACAATTTCCTACATTTTGTAGACAATCTACGATTTGTGATGTACTCTTTCGTCAACCAAGGCTTTGTTAGTTAGGAGTTCAGATGACTACTAGAGAGTTCATGGCTGCAAAGTTGAAAGAGTACCGGAAGGCAAAAGGCCTTACCGTCCTCGAGGTTGGCAAAGCTATCGGCAGAAGCGATAAGACCGTCAGTGCTTGGGAAGTAGGTAGGGGCCAGCCTGACGCCGACATGCTTGTAACTCTCTGCAAGCTCTATTCCGTAAATATCTCGGACTTCTATCAGTCAGATGACGATTCGGCAATCAGCCTTTCAACAGACGAAACTCATCTTGTTGAAACGTATCGCCTTTTGGATGACTCAGGTCGAGTAGCTGTTATGACTCTCGCGGAAGGACTCGCAAGCAAGTAAATACCTATTTGAATAGAAGCAGTTCTAAATAAATCGAAATCGTCTATAGCGTATTGGAAGTGATCTGCATGATGATGACGCTTGATTGGATTAAGAGTCTCGACCCCAAGAGGGTTATCGTGCTCGACACCGAGACGACCGGGCTGGATCCAGACGAGAACGAGATTCTATCACTCTCCATCGTCAATCTCGATGGCGAAGTGCTTTTCGATGAGCTGGTGAAGCCCGAGCGGAGAAAGCGTTGGCCGAAGGCAGCTGAGATCAACGGCATCACGCCTGCAATGGTGAAGGACAAAAAGCATCTGGTCGAGTATGGCGACCAGCTCCGCGAGCTCTGGAAGAACATAGACCTCGTCGTCGGCTACAAGGTCGAATTCGACACCAACTTCCTCTATATGAGCGGGCTGTGCCTCTCCCCTCACGTCCAGGAGTTCGACGTCATGAGGGAGTTCGCCCCTGTCTGGGGCAGATGGAACGACTACAAGAGTAGCTGGCGATGGGCAAAGCTGACGCAGTGCGCCGAGTATTACGGCATCGGTGACTTCGATGCCCACTCGTCACTTGGAGATGCGGAAGCGCCCCGCCAGTGCTTCCTCGCATTAATAAACGATCCAAAGTATGTAGAGCCGAGAATCAACAGGGACGACTACGCGAGGGAGAAGGCAAAGGCTGACGCGACTGCACGCAGCGAAGCCACCAAGCCCTCCAAGACGTGGGGCGAAGCTGCGAAGGAAGAGCCAGGGCTTACCGTCGGATGTATCTCCATCATCCTGATAACGCTGTTCCTGCTCGGCGGATGCGTCTCGTGCGTCGCTGGCATATTCGGCTAGATCCAGATACGACATTCGCAATACGCTGTATAGCATTTGTCTTACATACATCCCATTTGCGTGAGGTAATGTCATGGGAAGAAAGAAGAAGTTCATACCGCCACGCGAGAAGACCGCCGTCATCTATGCTCGCTTCTCCTGCTCGAAGCAGAGCGAGATGTCCATCGATGACCAGATCCGCGTATGCCGTGCCTGGTGCGCGCGCGAGCGATATGAGGTCGTGGCCGTCTACTCCGACTACGCCATCAGCGGCAGAACGGACGATAGGCCAGAGTTCCAGAAGATGGTATCCAATGCCGGCGAGGCGGAGATAGTCCTCGTGTACATGATGGACCGGTTCTCGCGCGACCCCTACGATGCGCCGATCTACAAAAAGATGCTCCGCGACAAGGGCGTGCGTGTGGTATCGGCCACCGAGGCCATGCCTGACGGGCCCGAAGCCATCCTGCTGGAGAAGCTCCACGAGGGACTTGCCGCCGTCGAGAGCGCCCACATCGCCAACCGCACGAGACGTGGCATGGAGGGCCGAGCCCTCAAGTGCCAGCACAACGGCGTGCCGGTATTCGGCTACGACTTCGGCCCCGACAAGACCTATGTCATCAACGAGGAAGAGGCTGAGGTCGTGCGCGAGGTGTTCGCCAGGCGCTTGTCAGGCGAGGCCTGCAACCACATCGCCGCCGACATGGCAAGGCGCGGATACCGCACCTATGCCGACAACCCCGCGAATTACATGTGGGTCTATTCGATGTTGAAGAACGAGAAGTATACCGGCGTCTATCTGTTCGGAAACGTGCGCAAGGAGGGCGGCATGCCTCAGATAATCGACAGGGACCAATGGGAGCAGGTTCAGAAGGTCGTAGGAAAGAAGCAGCGCAAGAAGGAGGAATGGCGCGACTACCCGCTCCACGGGCGCGCCATCTGCATGGGATGTGGGCATGACCTCGTTGGCACGTGCGGCCGAAACCGCAGCGGCAAGCGCTACGACTACTACCGCTGCGGCAAGCGCTGCGGATGCAAGGGCGTGCGCGCCGACTGGTTGGAGGGCTCAATCGTCGAGGTGCTCCGCGCGATGCTCGCCGATCGGGACGCCACGCTCGAGATAGCGCGGGCGGTGGCTGCCTTCGCGGAGAACGAGCGCTCGAGCGCTGCCATCGAGGGCGCCAAGAGACGCCAGCGCGAGGCGGAGCAGGGCTTGCAGAACCTTACGAATGCCGTTGCCCAGGGAATGCCGTGGGAGCTTGCCAAGGACAAGATGGAGCAGTGCAACATCCAGGCGGCCGCAGCGGCGGCAGAGATTGCCGCGCTCGAGAATGCCAACCAATTTACTGTCGAGGACTTTGCCGACTTCCTGCAGTACTCCGGCGCCGTCGATGACGAGACGCTTCTGGATGCCTTCGTGAGCCAAGTGCTCGTCGGCGATGATGAAGTAATTGTGGCACTTAACTACGACAGAAATGCTGGCACAAAAAAATGCGAACCCGCTAGGTTTACTCTCCAGCGGGTTCGCACTGATTTGGTCTGGCTCCCCGCACTTGATTTATCACAAACCAAAGCGGTCTCGTTCGCGGCATATGCCGGCACCCTCTGCATACGACTACCGCGCGCAGCTTAATAGTACATACTTATGCATTCGGATACCGAAAGTATCCGCCTGTGCATTACGCAAGAATTTTTTTCCTTCCAACTACACAGCTTGATACCTTTGGTATCATGTGATACCATAGGTATCAACAAGAGGGCAGCACAAGGCAGGCCCCACACCAGCCTAAGGGAGGCACACCATGAGCAAGCGCGAGCATCTTATGGAAGTCATCGCGGAGTCCGGTAGCTACAACGTCTGCACCAAAGAGCCCGTGATTTGCACAACCCCCAGTTCCCACAAGTATCACGTGCATGGAGTCCGCGAGGACCTTGCCAAGGAGTTTGCCGCCAAGAGCGTCAGCTATTATGTCGACTCGATCTACTACCTCGAGCGCAACCTCGACGCTTGCTACGACTACTGGAAGAAGGTTTACAGCGGCTTTTACGTAGCAATGAAGAGCGGATACATGACCACGCTGTACGTCGACCGTATCTATTAGGAGGTAGCAAATGAGGTCAAAGGCAGAGTTTCGCGCAATGAGAGAGACGCTGGGCATCACGCAGCAGTGCATGGCCGACGAGCTATGCGTAAAGGCTTTGTCGGTGAAGAGGTGGGAGTCCCCCGCATATCCGCAGCAGGCACCGGATGATGCATGGGAGCTGCTCGACCTGCTCATGGAGGCGCAGGACAAGGCTGTCGAGACAGCGGTAGACCAAGTGCAGCGGATAGAGATCGAGCATGAGGGCAAGCCCAGGAAGGTTGCGATCCCCTACTGGTTTAGTCAGCAGGACTACGATACGCACCATCACGCCAAGGATGGTGGCAGGTGGACAGAGGTCAACGCCACTAACAGGCGCCTTGCCAGCGTGCTGCGCTGCCTGGGCTACGAGGTCAAGTGGGTAGACGGCAGAGATAACATTGTTCCAAAGCAGTAAAACCATGGGTAATTAGTCCAACGAAAGTTAAATGGGGCCTTAAACGGGCTCATAACAAGCCGTTTACCTGCGGATATTCTTCACGAGAATACATCGCTGGAAAGTAAGAAAGCCCCTCCCCGCGCGATGCGGGAAGGGGCTCGTCCTTACTTCTGCCTGCTTCGCTTCGGCTTGCATCCGTCCAGGCGCAAAAGGCAGGATGTACATTCGAGTACATAGTAGGTCATCGTGCGTGTGGAACGCTGCGATCCGTCCACCACGCGCATGGGCGCGCGGCATGCTGGGCAGATCCGCCTGATGCCTAGCTCGGTCATGGCTGCACCACCACCAGAGCGGTGGCGAAGAACTTGACCAGCAGTATCACGCCGCCCACGAAAACAACTACTACAACTCCTGCAAATAGTACAAGTGCCAGGCGACCGCACATCTGCAACTCGTAGTCATAGGCGCTTTTGGGCAAGTCGTAGTGATGACGGACTCGGCGCCAAAACGTGCGCAGATAATCATAGCGATGCCGAACCCTACGCCTCATCAGTCCACCGCCTTTGCGAATTGGACATCGCCGCTCAGGGCAACGAACCTATCCTTGCCGCTGCCGCCGATGTAGTGCGCCCACGTGTAACCGTGGGCGAGCACGAAGCCGTCAATATTGAGGGACTCCCCGGCCTCGTAGGTGATGGGGTTGCCATCCTCGTCAACGAGGCGCGGGGCGTCGGTCGATGGGGCTGTGCGGATGTTCATCGTGCGGTCGAACTGGACGGTACCCTTTGCGGGAATGAGCTGCCAGTCACCCTCGGGAAGGTCGGGAAGCGGCCATCCACCACCGACGAAGGAGCCGTAGAGCGTGCGCTCCTGCACGCCGCCGTTGGGAACGCTGTCAATCATGTCCCAGCCACCAAGACTGATGCCGACGTGCGACGTGATGTACATGTCTCGTTCTTCGTCGTAGTAGCCGAAGAACACGAGGTCACCAGGTTTCAACTCGTCGGGGTTGGTTGTCCAGTGACCGTTGCGGCGCACCCAGTCGCTCTGCGAGCCGCTGCCGTTCTGGGCGCCCTGCCAATGAGGGATGGTCAAGCCTGCGTGGGCATAGGCGCACGTGGTCAGGTAGGAGCAGTTGTAGCTCTCGCCCTCCACGCCGCCGGATGGGGTGTAGTCGTAGGAAGCGCCGATGTTGTCGCGGCAGTAGGCCACGATGCGCTCACGCACCCCCATGTCATGCTCCCTGCGGCTTGGGCTCCTCGTAGGTCATTGCGAGGACGCTGTCGTTCCAGCCTGCGGTTGTCGGGTCGTTGACCACCCCGAGAATGGCGAGCACGGCGAACGCGGCCTCCACGATCTTGCGGAGCTGGTCGCCCAGAATGCCGAAGTCCCAGCTAAAGCCGAAGGGCGCTCCAACGGCCTGAACCAGCATGAGGATGGCCGGGATGATTGCCAGCCAGAACGCCTTGTTGCGGATGCGAACCTTCCAGTTGACTAGCATGATGCCTCCTAGATCTCTCTGTCCTCTAGCATGTCGAGCTTCGCGCGGTAGCTGTCGATGAGCCCGTTGAAGCCCATGGCGGCGTACTTGTCATGCATGTCGCACCAGCTGGCGCGCTCCTCCGGCGTCAGCCAACCGCGCTCGGCATACTTCTCGTAGTTGTGGATGAGCGTGGCGCGCATGGTGGTCTGCGTCGCGCCCATAATACATTCGGTCTTCGCGTCCAGCTTGGCCATGCGTGCATCGTTCTTCGCGCGCCACTCCCTGCTGGTCTTGAAGTACTCCCTGCACAAGTCGAGCAGCGTCTTGACTCCCCATCCGATCACACCAGAAACTGCAGTCGAGACGGCGAGCGTCACAACGTCAACCTGCATGGCTACTCGGTGGGCAGCGCGTCGCCGCGCTTGTAGCACTTATACTCAAGCACGTGGCCCTCGGCGGTCATCAGCACGCAGCTGTGGATGGGCTTCTCCGAGATTGCGGCGGCGGCGAGAACGCTGTGGTACTTGTTCTCGGCGTGCTCGCGGTCGGTGAACTCGAAGCTGGTCACGGTGTTGGAGATGGTGCCGTCGTCGTTGGTGCGGATCTCGATGACGACGTAACGGGGCTTGATGGTTGCTTCTGCCATTTGTCTTTCTCCTTGTCTTCCTTGGTGGCCTACGAGACCACCTTCCAACCCTTGTCGGTCGCTATGGCCTTGTCCTCGTCCGTGAGCTTGAGCAGGTTCGTCGGCCCGAGCTGGATGCTCACGCCGTTGGTGACCTCCGGCAGCGCGGTGAGGATGCTGACGAGCGACTCGTGCGTGAGCTGCACGCAGTTGCGGTAGCTGTGGGTGATGTCGATGCGTGCGCGCCCGCCGTAGTCCCTCAGGTAGTAGCCGTCAGGAACCCCGTAGTAGTTGCACGAGGCAGGCTCGTGGAGGGCGATGAGCGGACACGTGCGCAGCGAGCTGCTCCCGTTCAGCAGGTAACGCGAAGTGCTGGGCGACCATCCGCTTGTGTCTGGCATCACCAGTTCCTTGAGTGCGTAGCAGTTGTAGAAGAGGGCTGACGCACTGCCCTCCACCGGCCACGCGCTGGTGTCCCAGCACGACAGGTCGATGGTCTCTATCGACCAGCAATTGTCGAACACGTCTGACACGACGCTCACGGGCCACGCGCTGGTGTCCCATCCGGTCATGTCGAGGTGCTGCAGCGAGTAGCAGTTGTAAAACAATCCGGCGAGCGTGGTCGGCCTCCAGTTGGAGGTGTCCAGCCCGTGCATGTCGAGGCGAGTCAGGGCAAAGCAGCTGTGGAACATGTTTGCCAGCGTCGTGGGCGCCCAGTCACCGGTCTGCCAGCCCGAGATATCGAGCGAGCGCAGCGACGCACAGTTGTCGAACATGCCGTCGAGCCTGGTTGGTCTCCATGCTGCGGTATCCCAGCCGCTCATGTCGATCTCGACCAGAGACCTGCCGAAGCTGTACGTGTAAGAGCAGTTGTTCACCCTACCCGTGTAGTCAACGCTGTCGCGCTCCGTGTGGTATGTGACCTGGCACAGGGAGCCGTAGGCGGCGGTGTTGAACGCGGTGCATCCGCTCGACAGGTTGGTGGCGTGCGGCAGCTTCCCCGCCCTCTCGACGCAGGGCTGCGTGAGCGTGGCGGGGTTCTGCGCGTTGGTGCCGGTCTTCGAGGCCAGCCCGAAGCGCGTGATGTTGGCCGTGGAGCGGAAGCGCCACAGCTGCACGTCGCCGTTGGCGGGGTCGAGCACCTCGCGGTGGTACTGGTTGGAGGCGTGGCTCGTGGACTCGTCGGCCACGAAGGCCCCGCCCTCCACGTGCCCGCGCTCCGCGTACCATGTGCCGCCGTAGCCGTACATTCCCACCCACTGCGACTCCTCGTCCACGAGAGAGAGCACATAGGTGAGGTAGACGCACGACTCCCCCTCGGGAATCTGCGCCTTCAGCGCGTCGAGGTCGGGCCACCCCGCGGGGCGCACCCACCTGCCGTTGACGAGGTGGTCGCACCCGTAGAACGGCACGCCCAGCCTTGAGCCCTCGATGGCGTCGGCCATCTGCGCGGGCGTCATGGCGTCGTCGGTGCGCACGAGCCCCCTCACGGCGTCTGCCATGTCGGTGAGCGTCTCGCCCTCGATGGCGTAGCGCATCAGAAGCTCACCCCCTCGGCGTGAAGGTACTCGGTGGTGACCAGCTCGGCGATGGCCTCGATGTCGGCCTGCGTGAGCTCATAGGTCTCGCCCTGCGGCCCCTGCGGGCCGGTCGGGCCCATGGGGCCCCGCTCGCCCTGCGGGCCGGTGTCGCCGGTGTCGCCCTTGGGGCCCTGCGGGCCGGTCGGGCCCATGGGGCCCCGCTCGCCGTCGAGCACGTCGAACGTGGCGGTGCGCAGGCCCTCGGCGGTGCGGTAGGTCACGGCCACGCGGTGCCCGCCCTCGATCTCGATCAACTCCACCTGCGGCGAGAACGCGCTGCCCACGTATCCGTCTGCGCCCAGGCCCAGCGAGCCCCCGCCCTCCAGGGAGAGCGAGAGCGCCCCGGTGGGCTCGAGCGCGAGCGCGAGGTCAGTCATCGAGACCACGCTCCGCGTTGAGCAGGTTGCGCCCGAAGGTGCGGGTGGCGATGTCGGAGGCAAACCGGTAGCCGTTGGTGTCCACCACGTTGACCTGGCACTCGACGGGCTCGTCCGGCACGAAGGTGGCGGTCTGGGCCTGCGTGAGCGTCACGGTGGCCGTTGCGCCCTCTGCCGTCGCCGTCCAGTCCTCCAGGCTGTCGAGCCTGATGGTGATGTTCTGCGCGCCCTGCGCCAGCGTCAGCCACGCGGCGCAGCCGGTGAGGTCTGCGCCGGTGACGGAGAGCGCCAGCGTGGGCGTCGTGAAGCGCCTCACGTCACTCACCGGCCTCTAGCCTGTTGAGCACGTCGGCCACGCTCACGGGCTCGGCGTTCACGCCAGAGACGATGGGCTCGAAGCGCGCGATGGCCGTGAGGGCGCGCCACACGATGCCGCCCCCCTCGAAGAGCTGGCCTGCGCGGAGGTTGCCCCCGGGGCCCGGGGGACACTAGCGGCCAGGCAAGCTCGTCGAGTGGGGCGGCATCGTCTGGCGCGCCCTCACGGCCATCGCGCGCTTCGAGCCCATCGTCTCGGGCGTGAACGCCGAGCCCGTGAGCGTGGCCGACGTGCTCAACAGGCTAGAGGCCGGTGAGTGACGTGAGGCGCTTCACGACGCC
>ODAI011146539.1_pt1 | contig 42643 bp, 34 predicted proteins | sample 1539321 | NCBI WGS metagenome assembly ODAI01 (sample SAMN02144231, study PRJEB22623) | gut metagenome | biome: sheep rumen | host: Ovis aries | place: New Zealand
AGAGGTAGGCATCGGCGCCTCTCCACTTGACCTTCCAAATCACGTCGTTCGCGCGGCTGTGGAGATCGTCGGAGACGAAGGATCCGGAGACGAGTTCAAGCGTTGCCATGTCCATGTCGGCAACGAAGCCGGCATGAACATAATCCAGCAGATAGCTCGACACCATCTGCCGGCAGCTCAAGACCCTCTTGTAAAAACCATCGTGATGCTTCATCGGGAACTCCTTCGTCTGCAGACTATAGGCAGGCACCCCTTGACGCAAGAAAACCGCGAAAAGCTGCGACCGCAGGCGACAGGCATCCACCCGTCCTCCTGAGAGCCCCGACTTTTCTGCCATATGGAAAATTCAATGTCTCTGGGCGTTCCAGCATCGGAGCAAAGCGCTTCTGCCGGCGATGCAGCCTTCGAGCCGGAGGACCTGCGCCTGGCTTGGAACAGGCTTTGACCTGGCATGCCGGAAGCGGCGCGAGCAGCCAGGCTGGTGCGGCGGAGAAGCAGAAAGGCAGAAGCGGCCGCAAGGGCAGAGGCGATCGGCAAGGCCGCAGCGCCCCCCGACACCCCGACACTTGCCTTGCACGAACAGGGGCTCTGCCGTAAGCTTGCCCCGTCCCCAGGGGAAGGGACCTCGACCGTCCCCTCCGCTCCCGTGAACTTCAAGCTCTGGCAGGCGTTCCATGTTCAAAACCGCAGCTTCCGCATCCTGTCTGGCCCTTGCCCTCCTCCTTGCTTCCGCGGCCCATGCCGACGTCAAGCGGCTTGGCACCTCCTTCTGCTCCTTCACAGCTGACCTGCCCGCCTTCTGGACCAGCGTGCCGATGCGCGAGGGCGTGCGCGCGACTTCGCCGGACGGCAAAAGCCTGATCCAGATCGAGGCCTTCCTCAACGCAGGCCGGACCGCCGATGCCATCTTCGACGACCAGCTGGCGGCCCTGCAGGCCAAAGGCGTGCCCTTCGCCCTCGTGAAGCGCGGTGCGGACGCCTGCGTCATCAACGTCGTCGATCCCGAATTCGGCCATTGCCGCCGCGTGATCAAGGTCGGCTCCCGGGCCTATTCCGCCGTGACCTGCGCCGGCGACCGCCAGGCCTGCGCCAGGACCCAAGCCAGCATCAGGCTGCCTGAATAGCCGCCTGCCCGCGCTTTTCCCCGTCCTTCCCGGCCACCGGCGCGGGAAGGACTTTTCGTGTCCGGCCACGCCCTTCCTGCTCTCTGGCCCAGCCCTCCGGCCCTGACTGCCATGCCGCAAGCAAGCCCGCTCCCGCCCCTCCCCCCGCTTCCCATAGACGCCCTGCGCGCGGACTGCGAGCGGGTGCTGGCGCAGAACGCCCCCCTGCTCCTCGAAGCTCCGCCCGGCACCGGCAAGAGCACGCGCGTTCCCCTCTGGGCCATGGCCGCCCTGCCTGGCCTTGTCCTCCTGCTGGAGCCCCGCCGCATCGCGGCCCGCATGCTGGCGCGCCACCTTGCGGCCCTGCTTGGCTGCCGGCTCGGCGAAGCCGTCGGCCTTGCCATGCGCCAGGAGACGGCGAGAAGCGCCGGCACCCGCCTGCTCGTGGTCACCGAGGGCGTCTTCACGCGCCTCATCCGGGAAGACCAGGCTCTCGAGGGCGTCTCCTGCGTGCTCTTCGACGAATTCCACGAGCGCAGCCTCTTTTCGGACACGGGCCTGGCCCTGGCGCTGGAGAGCCGGAGCATACTGCGGCCGGATCTGCGCATCGGCGTGCTCTCGGCCACGCTCGACGCCGAAGGCCTGCTGGCTGCAGTCCCGGACGCCGAGGCGCTCAAGGCCGCCAATCCGGGCTTTCCCGTGGCGCAGGTCTACCGTCCCGACCCGACGCCAGGCCTCTTCAGCCTCGACGCCCGCCTGGCGCACTTGCCGGCCCACATGGCATCCGTCATCCTGGACTGCCTCGCCAGGGAGCAGGGGAGCATCCTGGCCTTTCTGCCCGGCGCCGGCGAGATACGCCGCTGCGCGGATCTCCTTGCCGGCAGGACGCCGGCGGACGCCGACGTCTTCCCGCTGGCGGGAACGCTTTCGCGGCGGGAGCAGGAGCAGGCCCTGGCGCCCTCGGCGCCCGGCAGGCGCAAGGTCGTGCTCGCCACGGATGTGGCCGAAACCTCGCTCACCATCGAGGGCGTGCGCATCGTGGTGGACTCGGGGCTCCAGAAAAGGCCGAGATTCGATCCCGCCACGGGCCGTTCCCGCCTGACCGTCCAGTCCATTCCGCTAGCCTCGGCACGGCAGCGCCAGGGCCGCGCGGGACGCACGGAGCCCGGGCTCTGCGTCAAGCTCTGGAGCCGGGAAAGCGAGGCCGGCATGCCGGCCTTCGCCAGTCCCGAAATACTCGAAGCCGATCTGGCGGGCCTGGCTTTGGATCTGGCGCTCTGGGGAAGCAGGGCAGAGAGCCTGGCCTTTCCGACCCCGCCGCCAAGGGCAGCCCTTGAAGCGGGGCAGAAGCTCCTGCAGGCGCTTGGGCTTGTGGACCGGGAAGGGCGTCCCACGCAGCAGGGCCGGGACGCGGCCGCCCTTGGCCTGCACCCGAGAACGGCCTGCACCCTGCTCGAAGGCGCCCGGCTTGGGCAGGCCGGCGACGCGGCCCTGTTCTGCGCCCTGCTGGAAGAGTCAAGGCCGGGACAGGGGGCGAAGGCGCCTGTCGATCTGGCGGCCGAAGCGGAGGCCCTTGCCAGAGGAGGCGGCGAGGAGGCCCGGCGGCTGCGGGCTCTGGCCGCCAGCCTTGCCCACCGGGTGCCGCAGGCCAAAGGCAGGCGCCGCCGGCAGGATCCGGCGCCGGCAGGCAGACTGCTGCTGGCCGGCTTTGCGGACCGCCTCGCCATGCGCCTCAAGGACGCCTCGACCGACGCCAGAACAGGCCAGGGGCAAGGCCAGCAGGCCGTCTTCCTGGCCCGTTCGGGACAGCGCATCCTCGCACCCCTTGCCTCAGCCCTTGCCAGGGCGGACTTCATTCTGGCCCTGGAAGCCGGCCAGCGTGACGGCGCAGGCTACCTGACGCTGGGAGCGGGCGTCAGCGTGGCGCGGCAGGACGTCGAGGAGCTGCTTGGAGAGCGCATCGCCGTCCGCCGCCTCGTTGAAGCCGACAGCCAGGGGCGCATCCGCGCCTGCGAGCGCAGGGAGCTGGGCGCCATCGTGCTCGAGGAGCGCCTCCTGCCCCAGCCTGCGCCCGGGGAAGTTCAGGAGGCGCTGCAGGCGCTGGTGCTGCGCGAGGGGCTCGGCATCCTCCCCCTGGACGAAGCCTGCCGGGACTTTCTGGCGCGCTGCGCCTTCGTGCGCGCGACGGCCGGCACAGCATCGGGCCATGCCTGGCCCGACATGAGCCCGGAAGGGCTCGCGGCTGCTTTTGACCAGTGGCTGCCTGGCCTGCTGGAAGGCAAAAAACGCCTTGGCGAGATCTCTGCCAAGGAGCTGCTGCAGGCCTGGCAGGGCCTGCTTGCCTGGCCGCTGCCACGCGAGCTCGACAGGCTTGCGCCCACGCACTGGACGGCGCCCTCCGGCAGGCGGCACGCCATATCCTACAGGGACGGCACGCCGGTCGTGGACGTGAAGCTGCAGGAATGCTTCGGGCTTGCGGCTTCGCCCAGGCTTCCCCAGGGCGCTGCCGTGGTCCTGCACCTGAACGCCCCTTCGGGGCGCCCCCTGGCCGTGACCAGGGACCTCGCCTTCTTCTGGAAGGAGGCCTACCCGCAGGTGCGCGCCGAAATGCGCGGCCGCTACCCCAGGCATCCCTGGCCCGAGAAGCCCATGGAGGCCCTGCCCACGGCGCTCACCCTCAAAAGGCTGCAGGCGGTGCAGGAGGCCCGGGAAAAGGACGGAGAGACGCGGAACGCCAGGGCCGGCAGAAGGCGCTGAGCCCTCCCCTGCCGCGCCTGCGCCAGGCCTTTTGAAGGCCGGCTCCGATGTGCTATGGAGAAGGGCAGGCAACGTCACCTCAAGGAGTTTTCCCATGGCAGTGCACATCGTCGATCATCCCCTTGTCAGGCACAAGCTGAGCATACTGCGCGAGGCCGCCACGCCCTGCGGCGTCTTCCGCACCGTGGCCAGCGAGATTGGCATCCTGCTGGCCTACGAAGCCACGCGCGATCTCAAGACCGAGCCCTACGAAGGCATGGGCTGGGCAGGCCCGGTCAAGCTCGAGCAGATCTCGGGCAAAAAGCTCACCGTCGTGCCGGTGCTGCGCGCCGGCATCGGCCTCATGAACGGCGTCATCAGCCTCATGCCCGGCGCCAAGGTCTCGGTCATCGGCCTTGCCAGGGACGAGGAAACGCTCCAGCCCGTGGAATACTGCGTCAAGCTGGCCAAGGACATTGCGCACCGCAGGGCGCTCCTCCTTGATCCCATGCTCGCCACGGGCGGTTCCCTGGCTGCGGCCGCGGCCATTCTCAAGCGCGCCGGATGCCGGGACATCAAGAGCCTCAACCTCGTCTGCGCGCCCGAAGGCATAGCCCGCATGGAGCGCGAGCATCCGGACGTGGACATCTACACGGCTGCCGTCGACGAGCGCCTCAACGAGCAGGGCTACATCCTGCCCGGCCTGGGCGACGCCGGCGACCGCATCTTCGGCACCAGGTAGGCGGCCAGACAGGCGGGCCAAGAAAGGCGGGCTAAGACAGGCGGGCTAATCTTGATCGCCCGCCCTGCCGATAGGAACTGGGAAGGCCCGCTCTTCCGGACGTGCAGGCAGGCGGAGACCTTCCGGGACTGCCGTCCCGCCCCACCCCCGAAACGTGAAAAGGCTTTGATCATGAAAAAAGCTCTCGCCCTCCTTGCCATGGCGGCCATGCTCTTCTGCGGAGCCTGCTCCCAGCACAAGGACGCCAAAGGCAGAACCCTGCACCCCAACAATCAGCTGGCCTTCGGGGCCACCTGGATGGACAACAGGCCCTACATCGTCAACGACCAGACCATAAACGTCCTTGTCGTCACCCTGGTCTCCTCCAACAGGGCGCCCGTGCTCGTGACCGGCATCGACATCAACGGCGTGGCCGTGGCCGCCGACAGGGTGCCGAGGAACATGGCTCCCAACGAGAAGCTGGAATTCACTCTGCCCGCCGGCACGCAGATCCAGGAAATCATCGTGCACACCCAGGAGGGAGACCAGCGCATGACGCCCATTGATCAGGTCTAGAAGCCAGGCTGCGCGTCCAGGCATGTCTGGCTGCATGCAGCCGGCACGCTGGATCGGCCGCAGCCGGCCATTTCCCGCAGCCAGCCGCGCCTCACAGGAACCCTGACAGGACAGCCCCCGCCGGAGAGCTTCTTCCGCCTCCAGCGGGGGATGCATTTTGGTTCGTTAACCTGGGATTGAGGAATGGCCTCGTGCCACCCTGGCGCAGCGTCTGAGGTTCAAGCGCCTAGGGGACAATACGCTTCGAATCCCGGGGGCCGCATTCGGCCGTGGCGAGACTGAGGCGCCCCCGGCAGACGGGAAGCGGCGAGGCGCCAGGGGACGGCGCCCTCCCGCCAAGGCGGCGCAGCTTATCCGCCGCGCCCTTCCGGCCGTGGGCGGCTGCCTTGACGTACCAGCGCAGGGCCGCCTTTCCGGCGTCGATCGCAAGTCCTGCCGGAGCCTTGCGCAGGAGCGAATCGCCGACGTCCTCGTAGCCTATGGCAAGCCCCTTGGCCGCGCAGGCAAGGTAGCACTCGAGCTCCTTTTCCCTGTCCCGGGCCACGCCTATGCCGTCGCGGTAGCAGTCGCCCATGTTGTGCAGGGCAAGGGCGCTGCCAAGCCGGGCGGCCTTGCTGTACCAGGCAAAGGCCTCGCGGCCGTCGCGGGGAAGGCCGTGCTTCCCCTTTTCGTACCAGGTGCCGATGGCGTTGGCCTTGGCGGCGTCGCCCGCCTCGGCAAGCCGGAAGGCCTGCACGGCTTCGGCGTCGCCTGGCGGCGTCTGCGTGCCGGCGGCCCCGCCCTGCTCCCGCTCCGCAGCTCCGGGACCGGCATCGGCGCGGCCGCTGGCCGCTTCGCCAGAGGCGAGGACACGCTCAAGCCGGCCGTTCCTGCGGGCGAAGAGCTCGTAGCCGAGGCCTTCGGCGCAGGCATTGGCGGCAACGACTTCCATGGTGCCGTCGCCGTCGAGGTCGGCAAACTGCTGAACCTTGAAGAAGGCGCACTTGGCGCCGCCGGCGCCGGCGACGTAGTCGTGCAGAACGTCCACGCGCCCCGTGCCCTGCCTGACGATGAGCACCGAAAAGCGCCCGCGCTCCGCACGGGGCCGCAGGTCCGCCGCCGGCGCGGCGAAGGGCCTGTCGGGGCGCCAGTCGAGGCCGGCCTCGGGTCCCAGGACGTTTTGGGCCGAAACGATGCGCTCGAACTCGCCGTCGCCGTCGAGATCGCAGAGGAAGCTCTGCACCACGGCCGGATCCTCGGCCTCGAGTCCCCTGGCCTTGAGCCAGGCATGGACGATGCTCCGGCTCTCGGCGTCGCTGGCGGGAAGGGGCTGCGCGGGCCTCGGCTTGGGATTCCAGACGCAGTCCACGGCAAGCAGGGCCGAGCCGGGACCAAGGGGACCGCCCGGCAGGTGGATGTCGAAGGTCAGATTTCTGGCCTGGCCGAAGGGCCTTGTCTTGAGAACCTTGGCGTACTCCTCGGGATGCTCCTGGTGGATGGCGGAGACGATGCCCGTCCCCTGGGGGCCCGAGAAGGAGAAGAGCCGCCACTCGTGGCCGCCCCAGACGCGCAGCCGGCGCAGGGAGAAATTCGACTGCACGTCGGCTGCCGAAACCCAGCGGCCCTGGGAGAAGCCGCCAAGCAGCACGCCGTCGAAGCCGAAGACGGCTTCGCCCTTGGGAACTGCCAAGCCCGGCGCCGGATTCGCCAGTGCCAGAGCCAGGGCAAGGGAGCCAGACAGGATGCGCCAGAAGCGGGAGCGGCCTTGAGCCGAAAGTGCCATGCGTGTCCTCCTTGAGCGTCGTGATAAGGCGTCGGCCTGCACTGGGCGGCGCAGACCCGCCGCCTCTTCATTACTGGTCCGGCATCTGCCTGGCAAGCCCGAGAGCCGGGGCGGCACGGGGCAGTGCGGGGACGCAGGTGCCCCCGGCGAAGGCGGCCCGGGGCAGGCTTCTTCCTGCCCGGGGCAAAACGTGCTATCAGCAGGCCCCTGCCATGCTCCTGCCATGCTCCCGGAGGAGCCGGCACCGTTCCCGCCGGCTGTCCCTGCTGCCCCTGCTCCCCCTGCGGCCCTTAAGGAGGCCTTCCATGCACTGCCCAAACTGCGGATCGACCATCTACGACGACAAGGCCGGCGCCTGCCCCACCTGCGGAAGCGCCCTTGCAGGCCAGCAGGGCTTTTCGGCAGCCCAAGGCGCGGCTTCCGTCGAGGCCGCGCTTCGGCGCATGATGCTCGAGCAGTGCGGCGAGGAGCGCTTCTCGACCTTCCGGGACTACGTCGAGGCCTATGCCGCCGTCGGCTGCACCCAGCTCTTCCTCTGCCAGGGCCAGGAGCTGGCGACCCTGGCCTCCGTGCTCGCCATGGGCGCCGAATCGCCGAGAGAGGCGCTCGACTATGCGCAGGGCCTTGACCCGGCGGCGCTGGAGGCCGACTTCAATCCGGAACGCCTGGCCGAGGGCTTTGCCAGACCCTTCGTGCAGGGCCTCAACACCCAGCTTGGCATCGTCGGCACCCTGGCCGCAGATCCCGCCCTCAAGCAGGGACTCGACGCCCTCTTCCTGGACGACACGGCCGAGGCCGAGCTCACGGGCAAGCTGGCGGCCCTCTACCGCCGCAGCCTGGCGGGCTTCTACGTCCACGTGCAGGCAGCCCTGCGCTCCCTGCAGGCCTCGTGCCGGGACGGCGCCTGCGCCGGCGCCGCGTCAGCGGCGCTGCAGGCCCTGACCCAGACGGCGCTGGCGGCCGAGGAGGCGCGGCAGGCCTTCCTCCAGAAGGCCGACGGCATCGTCAAGGAAACGGCCAGGCCCCTGCTCTCCCGCATCAAGACCCTGGTCGCCAGGCACGATCCGGACCACCTTCCCGCCTACCAGCGCATGCTCGAGCAGCTCTTCCTCAAGAGCTGGACCGAGGACTTTGCGGCCGAAGACGGCGATCCCGACGAGAATCTGGCCGGCGCCTGGATGATCTTGAGCCACCTTGCCGAGCGCGCCGACGTGCCGGCCAGGTACCGGGAGCGCTTCCAGTCCCTGCGCGACAGGCTTGCCCAGATGCAGGAAGCACCCCGAAAAGCCGCGGAGTCCTAGCCCGCCATGGCACCCCGGGACGGCATGGTCCGCGCCTTCCGCTACGGCGTCCTGCGCACCAACGGCTACGTGCTCTCTGCCGGCCGGGACTGCGTGGTCGTCGATCCCCCGCAGGAGGCGGCCGCCATCTTCTCCCTGCTCGGCGAGGAGGGCCTGCAGGTGCGGGCGCTCCTGTGCACGCACCTGCACTTCGACCATGTCACGGGCTGCCGGGAATGGCAGGATCTCACGGGCCTGCCCGTGCTGGCTGGCCTGGAGGATCTCGAGCAGTGCGACATGGGCTTCGCCGACGCGGCCAAGTTCGGCGCCCCGCCGGTGCGCCCCTTTGCCGTCGACGTCCTCGAGCCCGGCCGGCACGGCTTCGGCGGCCTGCTCTGCGACGCCATCCACGTGCCCGGCCACAGCCCCGGCCACCTGTGCTACCACTTCCCGAGGCAGAACGCGCTCTTTTCCGGCGACACGCTCTTCTACCGCATGCTGGCGGCGACGGACTTCGCGCCCTACCAGTCGGCGGAGCTGCTCGCCGCCAGCATAGCCGAAAAGCTCCGGCCCCTGCCGCCGGCAACAACCGTCTATCCCGGCCACGGCAAGCGGACCACGCTGGCCGGGGAAATAGCCTTTGGCACCCTCGGGCAGGCCTGCACGCCTGCGCCTGCAGGAAACGGGCAGCCTGGCCCGCCGGCTTGATCTGGCGCCCTGATTTGGCGCCTGGCTGTCCCGCGCCGCGGCGCCGGCAGGGCCAGGAGAGGGATGTCCGCTCTGTTCTGCCCGGTTTCCCTGCAGGGGCTGTCAGTTGGGGGCGCGTCGCCCCTGCAGGGATTCCGGGAAGCCCTCCCGGACAGGTGCGCGCCGGGAAGGCCTGCGGATGCGGCGTTCCGCCTCAGGCGCAGGCTGCCTGCAGAATCCGGCAGCCCGGCAGATCCGCCGCAAAGGCGTGAAGCATGCGCAGGAAGGCAGAAGGCCGCTACCCTCTGCCGGCGTTCCTGCGCAGGCAGACAGGCCGGCTGGCGCGTCCGGCGCCAGAGGCCTGGAAGCGCAGGGCCTGCGCCCGGCTGGCGCTGGGCTGGCAGGCGCCAAGCAGCCGGGGCAGGGAAAAGCCCGCAAAGGCGCCTTGCCCGGCAGGCGCGGCGAGGGCTGCCGGCGCCGCCGAGCCCTGTGCTCTGCGGAAAGCCAGTTTCCTTAAGAATATGTCTGCCATGGCGCGACCTCCCGGCTCCGTGGGAGCCTTGCTGGACGAATTAAAAATGAAGATGAATTTCAAATGCATTTTTTCCGGCTTTGGGAGAAAAGTCAAGCCTGCAGGCAGAGAAAAGCGGCTTGCGGGCCGCATGCCAGCAGCGCCTTGCCGCCGGCCTGGCTCACGGGCCTGACCGGAAGCTCCGCCGGCAGACGCCTTTCAATCCACGGCAAAAGCGGCTATGCTCAACGCCAAGGCAGGGGCTATTTTCCGTGCGCCCTGCGCCCCTGCGCCCCTGCGCCCCCCTGCACACCCTACCTGCAGACTGCGCGACAGACTGCCCGAAGGAGACGACATGAAGCATCTCAAAGCCGCCATCCTCGTCCTTTTCGCCCTCACAGCCCTCCTGCTGCCGGCTTTGGCCTGTCCTGCGGCCCAGCCGGACGGCGTGAAAAGGGAAAAAGTCCTGCTCGACACCGACATGGTGGAGATGTTCGACGACGGCGTGGCCATGATCATGCTGGCCAACGCGCCGAACATCGATCTCGTCGGCGTCACCTGCGTCACCGGCAACAGCTGGGTGCAGGAAGGCGTTGCCTACGCGGCGCGGCACCTCGAAATCGAAGGCCGCAGCGTTCCCCTGCTCCAGGGCATGCAGTACCCCCTGCGCCCCCAGCGCCACGAGCTCTTCGAAGGCGAGCGGGCCATGTACGGCATGGGCCACGACTCCTGGCTCGGCTCCCTCGGACGCCGCGAGCCCGAAACCTGGCATGAATTCTACAGGCGCCACTACGGCATGGAGCCGACGTTCAAGCCCTCCAGCCAGCACGCCGTCAACTTCATCATCGACACCATCCGGGCCAATCCCCACGAAATCACCATCGCGGCCATCGGTCCCTGCACCAACCTCGCCTGCGCCATACGCATGGCCCCCGACATCGTGCCCCTCGTGAAGCGCGTGGTCTACATGGGCGGCGCCTTCTTCCAGCAGGGCAACGTCACCCCGACCTCCGAGTTCAACTGGTGGATCGATCCCGAGGCTGCCCAGATCGCCGTTCGGAGCGCCTTCAAGGAGCAGATAGTCTTCGGTCTCGACGTGTGCGAGAAGGTCGTCTTCCGCAAGGGCCACTACGACCGCTTCATGATGACGCTCGGCGACAGCCCCGAGGCCCGCATTCTGGAAAAGACCTTCGTCGGCACCATGTTCGCCAAGGATCCCAAGTTTACCCACTTCGTCTGGGACGCAATCGTGGCCGCCTACCTCATCGATCCCAGCATCGTGACGTCGCAGCGGCTCTGCTCCATCGACGTCAACACCCAGTACGGCCTCTCCTACGGCCAGTCTCTGGCCTACATCTCCCACTTTCCTCCAGGCTGCCAGAAGGCGGCCATCGTGATGGACATAGACCAGAAGAAGTTCTGGAGCATGCTCTGCGATCCCCTCTACTGGGCTTCCGCCAGAAAGGCGCAGAAGCCGTAACCCATCCGCCCGCGGACGGTTTCCCCTCTTTAAGGAGGCATCTCCATGCAACGCGCAGCTTCCCTTCCCGCCATCCTCGCGGCCCTGCTTCTCGCCTGCCCCGCGCCAGCCCTGGCCGGGCAGTGCTCGGCCAAGGGGCACAGGCTCTGGGGCAAGGTCAAGGTCGTCAACGCCCATGCCGACCTCAAGGTTCAGGTCGTGAACTCCTTCCCCGACCTCAAGGTCCAGGTCGTGAACTCCTTCCCCGACAAGTGCGGCAAGTGGCAGATGGTCAACACCTTCCCCGACTTCACCATCCAGTTCGTCAATGCCTTCCCTGACGTGAAGATCCAGTACGTCAATTCCTTCCCGGGCATGGCCCGCTAGCCGGAACAGCCCCTCCCGGCCAGGGCCTGCACCAGGGCCGGCTTCAGGCACTGGCCGGAGCCGGCCCCGCCTTTTTCCGCCCCCCCCAAAAAAAGCGACAAGGAGCCTTCCCGTGCAGCGCACGCGCCTTTTTCCCCTCCTCGTCCTCGCGGCCTTCGCCCTTGCCCTGGCGCTCCAGGGCTGCGCCAGCGCCCGGCGCGCCGGGACGCCGCCTGCCGTCCCGCCGGGCGGCTTCGAGCTTGTCCTGCTCCACACCAACGACACCCACACCTACATCGCCGGTGCCGATGCCAGCGGCAGGGCCTGCTTCAAGGAGGAAGGATGCTACGGCGGCTACGCCCGCATCGCCCAGGCCATCAAGGACGAAAAGGCCAAGGGCGGCAATGTCCTCGTCCTGGACGCCGGCGACCAGATGCAGGGCACCATCTTCTTCGCGACCGGCAAGGCGCCCCTGATCGCCTCCCTGCAGAAGCGCATGCCCTACGACTTCTCCACCCTGGGCAACCACGAATTCGACGAAGGCTGCCCCGCGCTTGCCGGCTTCCTGGCAGAGCTTCCCTACGGGGTGCTGGCTGCCAACCTCAAGCCCGGCAAGGCCTGCCCGCTGGCGGCCTGCGCCGTCAAGCCCTGGGCCGTGCGCGAGTTCCAGGGCGTCAAGGTCGGCGTCTTCGGCATCGCCAACGACCAGCCCGTCGGCACCAGCGACGCCTGCAAGGCCACGGCCTTCCTGGACCGCAGGGAGGCCGCCCGGCAGGCCGTCAGGGAACTCGAAGCCCAGGGCTGCCGGATCATCGTCGCCGTCACCCACATCGGCCTGGAAGACGACCTGGCGCTGGCCCGCGCCGTGGACGGCATCGACGTCATCGTAGGCGGCCACAGCCACAGCTACCTCGGTCCCGAACGGAACGGCGGCCTCACGGAAAAGCCCGAAGGCCCCTATCCCCTGGTCGCCCAGTCGCCCTCGGGCAAGCCCGTGCTCGTCGTCACCGCCAAGTTCCAGACAAGATACCTCGGCCGGCTCGACGCCGTCTTCGACGCCGAGGGCACGGCCTGCGCCTGGCAGGGCGGCCCCATCCTCCTCGGACCCGACGCGCCGAGGGATCCCGAGCTCAGCGCGCTCGTTGAGCCCAAGGGCGAAGCACTTGAAAAGCTGAAGAAGGAGCGCCTCTTCGAAAACGAAATCGACATGCCCGACGGCATTGAAGCCTGCCGCAGGGGCGAGTGCCTCGCCGGCCTGCTGGCCGCCGACGCCTTCCTCGAATTCGGCCGCCGGCACGGCGCATCCATCGCCCTCATGCACGCCGGCGGCGTGCGCTCCTCCCTGCCCCGCGGCTGGGTCACCCAAGGCGACATGCTCTCCGTCCATCCCTTCGCCGCGCACGTGGCCGTCAAGGAAATCACGGGCGCAACCCTCATCGAGGCCCTCGAAAACAGCGTCGCCGACGGCCACGACGGCGCCTACCTGCTCCAGCCGGCAGGCCTTGCCTTTGTCCTCGACAGGGCCAGGCCCTCGGGGCGCCGCCTCGTCAAGGCCGAAGCCATGGGCGCCGACGGCAGGATGCATGCCCTGGATCCCAAGGCCAGGTACCGCGTCGCCATGGCGGACTTCCTCGCCCGGGGCAGCGGCGGCCATCCCATGCTGGCAAGGGGCCGGACGCTCGCCGTCTCCGCCGAAACCGAGCGCGAACTCGTGGCGCGGCATGCGGCCCGCATCAGCCCCCTGCGCGGCATAGGCACAGGCCGCTTCGTCATCCTGCACTAATCCTGAAGGCCCGGCGCCGGCCTGGCAGGGCCCAGCCCCTCCCCCGGCACCGCGGCCCCGCAAGGAGGCACATCCTACCATGTTCATGCAGCGGCTTTTCGCAGGACTTCTGCCCGTCCTGCTCTGCCTTTCCCTCGCCCTCGGCGGCTGCGCCGGCAAAGGGGCGCCCTTCGGCCAGGCCCAGGCCCCCGAAGGCGGCCTCGACCTCGTCATCCTGCACGCCAACGACATGCACTCCTTCATCGCCGGCACCGACAAAAGCGGCCAGGCCTGCATGAAGGAGGACGGATGCTACGGCGGCTACGCCCGCGTCGCCCAGGCCATCAAGGACGCCAAGGCGAAGGGCGACAACGTGATCGCCCTCGACGCCGGCGACCAGATGCAGGGCACCATGCTCTACACCGTCTTCAAGATGTCCCTGATGGCGGACATCTATCCGCTGATTCCCTTCGACGCCGCAACCCTCGGCAACCACGAGTTCGACGAAGGCTGCGCCAAGCTTGCGGACTACCTGTCCGGCGTCCGGATTCCCATGCTGGCTGCCAACCTTGATCCCGCCAAGGGCTGCCCCATGCTCGGCGCCAAGTTCCAGCCCTGGGTGATCCGCGAGATCCGCGGAGTCAAAGTGGGCATCGTGGGCATTGCCTGCGACGACGTGATCGAGCCCGGCAAGGCCTGCGTCAAGACCAGGTTCAAGGATGTCAAGGCAACGCTTGAGGCCGCCGTCAAGGAGCTCAAGTCCCAGGGCGTCGGCATCGTCATTGCCCTCACCCACATCGGCCTTGGCGCCGACAGGGAGCTTGCCCGCGCCGTGGACGGCGTCGACGTGATCGTCGGCGGCCACTCCCACAGCTACATCGGCTCCAGCCCCGACGAGAAGGCCGAGGGGCCCTATCCCATCGTGGAGCGCTCGCCCTCCGGCAGGCCCGTCCTCGTGGTCACGGCCAAGAAGTCGGCCAAGTATCTCGGCGAGCTTGAAGTGCAGTTCGACAGGGACGGCGTCCCGGTCGGCTGGCGCGGCCAGCCCCGCCTCCTCGATCCCGCCTGCCCCAGGGACGCCAAGGTCAGCGCTGTCGTGGCCAGCTACGCCCAGAAGGGCGAGGCCTACCGCAAGGCCGTGATCGGCGTCAACGAGATCGACATGCCCGACGGCATGGAGGCCTGCCGCGCCGGCGAGTGCCTCTCCGCCAGCGTCGCCGTGGACGCCTTCCTCGACTGGGGATCCCGGTACGGCGCCGAGATGGCCCTCATCACCGGCGGCGCCCTCCGCAACCCCCTGCCCCGCGGCCAGGTCTCGCGCGGCGACATCCTCGCCATCGCCCCCTTCCCCAACACCCTGCTCGTGAAGGAGTTCACGGGCGAGCAGCTGCTGGCAGCCCTGGAGCACGGCGTGCAGGACGACAACCACGACGGCGCCTACATCGTCCATCCCGCCGGCTTCACCTACGAGGCCGACATGGCCAGACCCTCCGGGCAGCGCATCGTCAAGGCCGAAAGCACCGGCAGAAAGGGGCGCGAGCGCATCGATCCCAAGCGCCGCTACAAGGTCTGCCTCACGAGCTATCTCGCCGGCGGCGGCGACAGGTACGAGATGCTCAAGGAAGGCAGGGTCCTGCCTGCGCCTTCGGCCGGCGACGGCGAAGTCATCGAGGCCTACGTCAAGAAGGCGAGTCCCATCAGGACGCGTCGCGGCGGGCGCTTTGTCCTGAAGAACGCGAAGTAGCCGCCCGCCGGCACGCTTCTGCCAGGGCGCTCCCGGCTTCCAGCCAGGGGCGCCCTGGCCCGTTTTGGCGGCAGCGTTCTGCCTTGCCCCCAAGGCCCCTCCAGCAGCCTGCGGACTCAGCGGCGCGGCCTCTCCCGGCTAGAGGCAGACGCCCGCCGCCTCCCTGGAGCCCCGCGGCTGCCAGAGACCCAGCCGGCAGGCCCTTCCCCGGGGGCGCCAGTCCTCCCGCAGCGTCAGGCAGAACCCGCCAAGACGGCCGTTGACAGGCAAGACGGCACGTCCATGCCGAAGGCGTCCAGCGAAAACCTGCTCTTTCGTGCTGGAGGGCCATCGTGCAGACTTGCACTTTCGTGCTGGAATCTCGGTATGAGAATATGCTCTTTCGTGCAAAAACAGCCTTGCCAGCAGCTGCAGTTTCGTGCATGCTGGGCTGGCGCGCCCTGAGACGCACAGGGCTGGCAAGGAGGACGCGGTGGAACGGAAAATCTACGGCAGGCTGCAGCAGTGGAAGGCGGAGTCGCAAGGGTCTTCAGCGCTGCTGATAGACGGTGCCCGTCGCGTTGGGAAAAGCTATATTGCCGAAGCATTTGCACGGCAAGAATACCGAAGCTACATAATGATAGACTTTTCCTACCCGCGTCCTGGAACCCTTGCATGCTTCAAAGAAGACAGCTATGATCTTGATCTTTTTTTTGCAAAGCTTTCTGCCATTTATGGACGCCAGCTCTACAAGCGAGAAAGTCTCATTATTTTCGACGAGGTACAACTCTATCCACCAGCAAGACAACTAATCAAGCACCTTGTCGCAGACGGCAGGTACGACTACCTTGAGACAGGCTCGCTCATCTCGCTGCATAAAAACGTCCATCAAATTCTTATTCCTTCAGAGGAAGAGCACATCGAAATGTTTCCCATGGACTTCGAGGAGTACCTCTGGGCCATGGGGGACAAGACAACCATCCCCTTCCTGAGCGACTGTTTCGCGCGCAGACAGCCCCTCGGACAGGAGCTCCACCGCAAGGTGCTCAACGACTATCGGCAGTACATGCTTGTGGGCGGCATGCCGCAAGCTGTGCAGTCCTATGCTGTCAAACGTGACTTTGCCGATATCGATCGTATAAAAAAACGAATCTTGGCACTCTATTATGAAGATATCGGTAAGTATGCAGGAAATAATACAGAGAAGGTATTCTCTATTATCGACAATATTCCTGAGCAACTATCAAAAAAAGAAAAGAAATACAAACTTTCAAATATTAACAATAATGCAAGAAGACGCACATATGACGATGCCTTTATATGGCTTGAAAGATCAATGATAATTAACCGTTGCTTAAATGCAACAGATCCAACAGTTGGATTAAGTATGAGTTGTGACCATACAACGCATAAATGTTATATGGGAGATACTGGACTACTTGTATCACTTACATTTCGTGATAAAGAATATATCGACAATATGCTATACAAGTCGATTCTTCTTGATAAGCTCAATGTTAATGAGGGTATGCTTTTAGAAAATGTCGTTGCTCAAACACTACGTAGCCAAGGATATAAATTATTTTTTTATTCAAGAGTTGATACGCAAAATCGTATCAATAATATTGAGATAGATTTTATTATTTCAAATAACAAAAAAATTTTACCTATTGAAGTAAAATCGTCTTCATATAGAAACCATTCTTCTTTAGATAAATTTATCAAGAAATTTAATTCACGCCTTGGAGAAAAATTTATTCTGTATCAAAAAGACGTCATGGTAAAGGACGGCATTATCCATCTGCCTGTCTACATGGCCATGTTTCTCTAGGAATTCACTGCAATTTATCGGCAGAGTCGCGAGTCCCGGCAGCGCTCCCCGGGCATGTTCCCCTTCGCGGACCAGAAGACCCCATGGCTGTTTGGACGCATGGAGTGCGTGCGACTTGCGTGCGGCTTGCGTGCGGCTTGCGCGCGACTTGCGTGCGGCTTGACGGCTGGTGAGGCAAGGGCAAAAATGAGTGCCCTGCGCATCAGGCGAGGCTCTGCAGGCAGAGATGCTCGCCACGTGCCAGACGCCTGCAGCGCGCTTCCAGCATGCATTTCCGGTGCGCCCTGCCCCGTCCGGAATGCCGGCGCAGCCCTTCTCCCCGCGCTCCGTCTGCCAGGAGGCCTGTGTCCATGAATGTCCTGCGTCCCTCTCTCCTGCTCGTCCGCGTCCTGCTCTGCCTTGCCCTTGCCCTCGGCGGCTGCGCCGGCAGGGAAGCGCCCTTCGGCCAGGCCAAGGCGCCGGAAGGCGGTCTCGATCTCGTCATTCTCCACATCAACGACATGCACGCCTACCTCGCCGGCACGGACAAAGGCTGGCAGGCCTGCTTCAGCGACAGGGACTGCTACGGCGGCTACGCCCGCGTGGCCAAGGCCATCGAAGACGCCAAGGCGCAGAGCGACAACGTCATTGCCCTCGACGCCGGCGACCAGGTGCAGGGCACGCTCTTCTATTCCGTGTGCCGCATGCCCATGCTTGCCGAGCTCAACCGGCTCATGCCCTTCGACGCGGCCACGCTGGGCAACCACGAGTTCGACGAGGGATGCGCCGAAATCGCCCGAAATCTGGGCAGGCGCACCTATCCCGTGCTGGCCGCCAACCTCGATCCCCAGAAGGGATGCCCCCTGCTCGGCGCCAAGTTCCAGCCCTGGATCGTCCGCGAGGTGCGCGGCGTCAAGGTGGGCATCGTCGGGCTTGCCAACGAGGACGTCGTCGAGCCCAGCATGGCCTGCACGAAGACGAAGTTCACGGACCGCCGCAGGACCCTGGAAGCCGCGGTCAAGGCCCTTGAGGCCCAGGGCGTCCACGTGATCGTGGCGCTCACCCACATCGGCCTTGCAGCCGACCGGGAGCTTGCCCGCACCATCGACGGCATCGACGTGATCGTCGGCGGCCACTCCCACAGCTACATCGGCTCGAGCCCCGACGAGAAGGCCGAAGGTCCCTATCCCGTCGTGGAGCGCTCGCCCTCGGGCAGGCCCGTCCTCGTCGTCACGGCCAGATATGCGGCCAGATCCCTCGGCGAGCTCGAAGTGCAGTTCGACAGGGACGGCGTCCCGGTCGGCTGGCGCGGCCAGCCCCGCCTCCTTGATCCCGCAAGCCCCAGAGACGACAAGATAAGCGCGCTCGCCGACGCCTATGCCCGGCAGATCGAAGCCTACCGGGCGACCCAGATAGGCGTCGGCGAGATAGGCAGGCCGGACGGCATGATGGTCTGCCGCACCGGCGAATGCCCCTCCGGCACCGTCACCGTGGACGCCTTCCTCGACTGGGGCCGCCGCTTCGGCGCCGTCATGGCCTTCACCACCGGCGGCTGCCTGCGCGCCCGCCTTCCCGTCGGTCCCATAACCCGCGGCGACATGCTTGCCATGCACCCCTTCGGCAACACCCTCGTCGTGAAGGAGTTCACGGGCAGGCAGATCCTGCAGGCCCTGGAGCACGGCGTGCAGGACGACAGCCACAGCGGCGCCTACCTCGTCCATCCCGCCGGCTTCCGCTACGAGGCCGACCTGGCCAGGCCCCAGGGCTCCCGCATCGTCCGAGCCGAGCTTGAAGGCGCAAAGGGCCCCGAGCGCATCGAGCCCGGCCGCAGATACAAGGTTGCGCTCACCAGCTACCACGCCGGCGGCGGCGACAAGCTCGACATGCTCAAGGAAGGCAGAATCGTGCCTGCGCCCGCGGCGGGCGACCTCGAGGTCGTCGAGGACTACATCCGCAGGCACAGCCCCATCAGGGACGCTGGGGCAGAACGCCTCGTCCTGCGCGCCAGGTAGCCGTCCCGGCCGGCAGGACAGGGCGCGCGGGCGCCTGAGGCCGGCTGACGGGCTTCCTGGCCTCGGCATGCCGCAGCTGCCGCAGGCCCTTTCCCTGCGCGCCAAGCTCCCCGCCTCTGGAGGGGAAAGGACGTCAGCCAGCCCACATGGCAGGCCGGCACCCGCGGCGCCGCTGCACTGCGCGCCATCGCGCCCCTGGCTGCGGGGCTTTCGTCCCTGCCGGCGAGGCATCGCCCTTCCCTTGGATGCCAGCTCTGCCACCGGCGGACAGGGCCTGACAGCGGGGCCGGATCAGGATGCACCTCCGGGCCCCGGACTCAGGACTCCCCCCAGCATGCCAGCCAGCGTCCAGCCCGGCAGAGCCCACGAGCCGGTCCTCTGCTTCAGGCTGCGCCCGCACTGCCGCGCCGCGCAGGCGCCCGGGGCAAGGCGTGCTTCCGGCACAACGGCATCCAGCGCCCGCTGGACTGGCGCTTGCAAGATCGTCTGTTTTACGCAAGAGTACCAGCGCAGGCTTTTCGCCAGGCAAGGCTTCAGCCTTGCACAGCTGTCCTCCGTCATGAGGAAGGCCTGCGGATTTCCGAACCTTGCGCCCCGTCCGCAGCGAGGATCCGTATAGCGCTCCAAGACGAATTCAAGCCAAGAGAATTCACGCCCAGCTTTCTCCTCTGGAGGTATAACATGGCCGATGCAAGCAATGTGAAACCCGTCGAAGCCGGCACGAACGCCAGCCAGCCCCAGCCAGTCCAGTCGCAGGATGCCACCCAGGCGCAGGGCGCTTCGCAGGCTCAGCCTCAGGCTGCGCAGCCAGCTTCCGCCCAAGCCCAGCCCGCCCCGTCCCAGGCCGGCGCGCAGCAGGGACAGCCTCAGGCACCCTACGGACAGTCTCAGCAGCAGTGGGGACAGCAGCCTCAGCAGCAATGGGGACAGCAGCCCCAGCAGCACCAGTTCGGACAGCCTCAGCAGCAGGCGCCCTACGGACAGCAGGCACCCTACGGACAGCCCCAGCAGCAGTGGGGACAGCCCAATCCCTACGGCCAGCAGCACTATGCCCAGCAGGGGCAGCCTCAGGCACCCTACGGACAGCCTCAGCAGCAGTGGGGACAGCAGGCGCCCAACGCCCAGCAGAAGCCAGGCTTCGGCAATATCTTGAAGGGCGCGGCGGCCGGCGTGCTCGCAGGCGCCGCCATCTCCGCAGCTGGACGCGCCATCTTCGGCGGACGCCCTGCCAATGCCGGCACGCCCCAGCAGGAGTCCAGCGCCGACCAGCAGACTTCCCAGCAGGCTCCTCAGCAAGGGCCCTATGACAGCGACTTCACCCAGACCGACCCCGCCTACGGCGGCTACGGGCAGCAAGGCTATGCCCAGCAGGCCTACAACCAGCCCGGCTATGATCAGGGCTATGGCCAGGGATTCGGCCAGCCTGCCTACGGCCAGGGCGGCTATGATCAGGGCTATGGCCAGGGATTCGGCCAGCCTGCCTACGGCCAAGGCGGCTATGATCAAGGCTATGGCCAGAATGGATATGGTCAGGGCGGCTACGACCAGGGCTACAGCCAAGGCGGCTATGACCAGGGCGGCTATGATCAGGGCGGCTATGACCAGGGCGGCTACCAGCAGGCCAGCTGGAGCAGCGACGCCAGCGATGCGTCCAGCGACGACTACAGCGACGGCGGCGACTTCGGCGATGACAGCGACGACTAGAGCTCGCTGAAGCGCACGCAGATCCCCGCATCAGCAAGGCATCAGCAAGGCCCCGTTCCGGCGCAGTGGAACGGGGCCTTTTGCCGCTTCGGGACCGGCTTGCGCCAAGGGAAGCCGGCACGGCCCGCAGCCGAATCCGCGAAGCCGGGCACAGTGTCAGCTTCCCGGCAGAACCTGCCCTTCCCCTTGCCAGACAGGCCAAAGGCGGCTAGCTTCGTTCACCCGCCTTCCATCTATCTGCAAGGCGAGCACCCCAGCCAAGGAGCACGCCATGCCGTCCCAAGCTTCTCCTGTCTCTGGCCATGCCAGCGCCGCAGCGCCGTTCACGGCCATAGAGCGCCTGCCCGAGGCCGAACTCCGGCTCCGGCAGAAGCGCTGCCGCGAGTTCCTTGCCGAAACGGCGCCCGAAGCCGGTGGCCTGCTCGCCCTGGGTCGCACGAACGTCTACTACCTGACGGGCACGCTGGCATCGGGCCTGCTCTGGCTGCCCCTTGAAGGACAGCCCGTGCTTCTGGTCCGCAAGGGCCTCGCCCGCGCCCGTCTGGAGTCGCCGCTGGAGCGCATCGTGCGCTTCACCTCCTTCAAGGAGCTTCCCGCCATCGCGGACGATGCCGGCTCGCCCCTGCCGAAGACCCTTGCCGTGGACAGGGAAGGCTGCAGCTGGGCCATGGCCGAGATGCTGGCCTCGAGGCTGAAGGGAGCGGCCTTCGCCGATGGGGACAAGGCCATAGCCCTGGCGCGCATGGTGAAGACGCCCTTCGAGCAGGAGCGCATGCGCGCCTGCGGAGCCATCCACGCCCGGGTCTTCGACGAAGTCCTGCCCTCCCGCCTCAGGCCCGGCATGACGGAGCGCGGGCTGGCCCTCTGCTACGTGGAGGCGTCCATGCGCCTTGGCAGCGACGGCCTCTCGCGCAGCCGCGCCCTCGGCGAGGAGATGCACTACGGCTACGCCTCCTGCGGCGCATCCGGCCTCTATCCGACCTGCTACCCGGGCCCGCTGGGCTGCCGGGGCTCGCATCCCGCCGTGCCCTTCCTGGGCTCCGGCGACGTCGTCTGGGAACACGGGACGCCCCTCGCCATGGACATGGGCTGCTCTTTTGCCGGCTACAACACCGACCGCACCCAGGTCTACTGGGCAGGAAAGGCCTCCAGCATGCCGGACAGCGTCCGGCGGGCCCACGACGCCTGCATTGCCATTCTGGAACGAGCGCTGGAAAAGCTGAAGCCAGGCGCCATCCCCTCCGAAGTCTGGCTCGAGGCCAGGGCGCAGGCCACGAGCCTCGGCTTTGCCGAGGGCTTCATGGGCATGGGCGAGGACCAGCTTGCCTTCCTCGGACACGGCATCGGCCTCTCCCTGGACGAGCGTCCCGCCCTGGCGCGGGGCTTTGCCAAGCCGCTGGAAGCCGGCATGTGTCTTGCCGTGGAGCCGAAGATAAGCCTTGCCGGCATTGGCATGCTGGGGCTCGAGCACACCTATCTTGTCCGCGAGGGCAGTCCGGAGCCGCTCACGGGGAGGGCCAGGGCGATCATCTGCCTGGACTGAGCCGCAGGCTTCCCCTTTGCCTCTGCACCTTTCCCAGCTATGTCCCGGCGTCGCCGGAGCCTGGCGTGGGCCCTGCGCCGGCGTCGAAAGGGACGAGATCCACGGCCTTCCGGACGGCGGGCTTCATCTGGGCAAGGCCTGCCAGCACGCGGTCCAGATGGGCCCGGTGGGAGGTCAGCGTCTGCACCCAGCGGTCCATGCAGGCCCAGCCAAGCTCGGTCGGCGCATAGAGCCGCCGGGCGGGGCCGGTGCTGGATCCGGCGCTGGACGAAGCGAGGATGCCGCTGGCCTCCATGCTCTTGAGCATGCGGTAGATGCCGGCCGCATCGGGCGGATTGTCCCCGAAGAGGCCCGTGGCCGCCAGATCCTGCGGCAGGGCGTAGCCGTAGCGCGGCCGCTGGAGCAGGAGGGCCAGCAGCACGGGCTGCACGTAGCGGGAAAGGTTTCGGCCGGTGCAGGGAAGCGAGGCGAAGACGTCCACAGAGCTCCTCCACGGAGCGGCGAGCGGGCTATGCAGGGTGCTTGAGGGCCTCGGCCAGCACGCGGGTAAAGCTGTCGCTGTTGCTGCCGAGCACGGCGAGCAGCTCCTCGAGAGAGAGGGGCGGATGCTCGTCGCTCCAGCTGTCGTAGTCCGTGACCATGGCCAGCACGCCGTAGGGCAGGCCGATCTCGTTGGCCAGAATGCACTCGGTGGCGATGGTCATGTTGACGAGGTCGCCGCCGAGCAGGCGGAACATGCGCGACTCGGCCCTGGTGGAGAAGCGGGGGCCTTCGATGGTGACGATGCAGCCGCCGTCGCCTGCCTCGAGCCCGCAGGCCCGGCAGGCCGCAAGCAGGGCTTCGCGCACGGGCTGGGCAAAGGGACGGGCCATGACCTGGTGGCGCATCTCGCCCGGCTCGAAGCGGTCGAAGAAGGTGCTGGCACGCTGGCGGGTGAAGTCGATGAACTGGTCCGGCACCACGAGCGAGCCCGGCCCGAACCTGTCCTGCAGGGAGCCGCAGCAGGCCGAGGCAACGATCTGGGTGCAGCCGGCCTTTTTCAGCGCGTAGACGTTGGCGCGGTAGTTGACCCTGTGCGGAGGGATGGTGTGCTCGAGGCCATGGCGGGCCAGCAGGACGATGCGCGTGTCCGAGCCCTTGAGGACGCCCGTGCGCAGGGGGCTGGAGGGCTTGCCAAAGGGGGTTTCGGGAAAGTTTTCCGATTCGGGAAGGAAGAGTTCGGGATTGTCGAGGCCGGAGCCGCCGATGACGCCGATGAGTTTGTTCATGACTGCTGTCTCCCCGCGGACTGTTCCGCGGCTTGCGAGGGGGAAGGTTCGGTTGCGGCGGAGCCGGTGCCTGCGGCTTCGCCTTCAGGGCCTGCGGGGTGGAGGGCATGCGCGCAGGCCTCTCCAGCCTCCCGCTGTTCCGGGGCGCTGCCGGGCGCAAGCCCTGGTTCGGCTTCGGGCACGCCCAGATCCGGGCCGTCGAAGTCGATGTCGAGCCCGCCCTGCGGGGCTTCCGGCAGATCCGGCGAGCCTGCCATGGCGGCCCCGAGCGGAGCGGCATGGGGCCGCGACACGGGAGCATCCGCCTTGCCGAGGTTTCTCAGGCGCAGGAGGAAGCCAAGATAGGCCTTGGCTGCACGCACGCCGGAGAGTGGCTCCTCCGGCGTTTCCAGCGCCAGGGAGAGGGCGTGCGCCACCCGGCAGCCCGCGCGGGCGAGGGTCACGGCGCAGCCTGTGCAGGTGGTGGCCACGGGTTTGGGGCAGGCGCGGATGCGGGCCTTCATCTGGGCCGCCACTTCGGGTTCCGCCACCGACGCCTCGCCGCCTGCGCCGCAGCAGGGCACGTCGTCGATGCGCAGGGGCTGGCTGGTCAGGAAGCCGGCGAAACCCTTGGCGAAGTTCTCGTGGTCGCGGTCCACGCAGGGGGTGAAGAGCGCAAAGCGCGAACCGTCCACGCGGGCGGGCAGGCCCTGCTCCGCCAGGAAGTCGTAGACCGGCTGGACATCGAAGCCGCCAGCCTGCTCGAGATGGGCGTGGGTAGCCGGGGAAACGGTGTAGAGCATGCTTGCCTTGCAGGCGGAGAGCGCCTCCCTGAGGCGCTGGAGGCTTGTCCTGGCCTGGGCCGCCATGCCGAGCATGGCAAGGCGGGCGCCGGCATCGGCAACGACGACGCCGATGCCGCCCTTGAAGGCGAAGCCGGCCAGGGCCAGCGCGGTCTCGGGGAAGCTGGAGCAGAAGTCCTGGTCGAGCAGGATGTTGGCGCCGGGCTTGGAGCGGCTGACCACCACGGGCGCATGGCGGCTGGCGGCTATGGTTCTGCCGTGGCCCGGACGGGCCATGCGGCCGTTGTGGGCCTGAACGTACTGCTCGCGCAGAAGATGGGCAAGCCTGACGCCGTCGATGCCGGCAGGGCAGGCCCTGGCGCACTGGCCGCAGAGGAAGCAGGACCAGGCAAGCAGGGGCGCCTCGGCAAGGCCTGCGAGGTCGATGCCATGGCGCTTGAGCATGGGGCAGGCCTCGGTGCACCTGCCGCAGTGGTCGCAGGGGGCAAGCAGGCTTCTGGCCTCGCCTTCGAGATCGCCGGCAGGCGCGCCACCTGCCTGGCCGGAGCGCCTGGCGCCCAAAGCGGGGGCAAGGATGCGCCTGGCGGATCCGGCGACGCTTTCCAGCATCTCCGAGAGCCCCCTGCCTGCGCCGGCCTGCTCCATGCCCGGCATCTCGACGCGGGCGCTGTGGATGACCATGCGCCCGAGGTCCTGGAGCCGGGAGACGAATTCCTGCACCGCCCTGCCCTCGCCGGCCTTGGCGGAAAAGCCCTGCAGCGTCCGGAAGTCCTCGCGCCTGAAGAAGATGCCCTGGCTCATGCCGGGACGGCCGAAGGCGGCCGTCCTGAAGATCGTCGTGCCGGCCCAGAGCATGGCCCGCCGCACGGGGGAGACGGCGGCAGGCAGGCTGAAGCAGCCGACGCGGCAGCCCTCCTGCTGGAGGGTCTCCCAGGCCATGGCGTCGAAGCCCCGGGGAAGCACGGTGCCGGGCGCGGCGAAGAGCAGAATCTGGCCCCGCGCGGCGTGGGCCACCTCGTTGAGGCGGACGGCTTCGGCGCCGCGCACGGGGATGACTTCGGCGCCGGCATGGGCGGCCAGGGCGGCCGTCTCCGTCCCCTCGCCGGGGTCGGCAACGAAGCACTCGGTCCAGGGACCCTGGCAGGCTGAGGCGACGGTGCGGACAACCGCGTCGGCATCCCCCTCGGCAGGCACGACGACGCTCACGAGAGGCTTGGTCAGATCCTTGGTCCTGGGGAGCAGCGGCAGGGTTTCGGGCCTGCGGCAGAAGCCTGCCAGCGCGAAGGAAAGATCGCTTTCAAAGGTCCGGCCGGCGAGCAGGGCCGACTCGTAGCGGCGCAGCGTCCCCTGCCCTGCGCGGGCTTCGCGGCGCAGGCCGACGAGATAGCAGCCCCCCGACGTGGGGCCAAGCACGAGCGAGGAGCGGGAGAGCCTCAGCAGCGCCCTGCGGAGCATGGATTCGCGGACCAGCGGCGTGGCCGCCCTGACGGCGAGCACGGTGCCGCAGCCCGTGCCGAAGGCCTTGGCAAAGACTTCGTCCAGATCGCTGACCCTGTCTTTGGCGCCGAAGCCGGGCTTGACGGGAATGCCCGGGCGGTCTGGCCTCGGCGCGAGGCTGCAGACGGCAAAGGCTATGCCCATGCGCTTGGCTTCCGCTTCGATGAGGCTGGCCACGTCGGGATCCGTGCAGCCGGCGTCCTCCACGCAGACCACCATGGCGCCATCCACGGGAAGGCTGGCTTCCATGGCGAGGCTGTCGTCAATGGCCGGGCGGTTCAGTTCTTCGGCGATGCGGTGGGCAGCCAGCTTGCCCTGGTCCGGCGGCTGGGCTTCCCGGACAGGCCTGCGCGCGGGAATGCGCTGGGAGGAGGCCATGGCGTCCCTGTGCATGCGCTTCTTGAAAAGCTGGACCAGGCACCAGAGGAAGAGCAGGAAGAGCAGGGAGCCTAGGGCTGCCAGGAAGACCGCGAGGGAGCCCGAAAGATGGACCGTGGCCGTGCCGGCAACGCAGGCGCGCAGGAAGAGCCAGGGCATGGCGCCTATGCCGAAGGCCTTGGGGCGCATGCCCGTGAGGCCGAGGACGAAGCCTGCCAGGCCCGCCGGCAGGAAGGGGCAGAGCAGGAGCAGGCTCTCCAGCGCGAAGCAGGCCTCGGACGAGAGGCTCTGCGTCCAGGAAAGCGGCCGCAGGCGTTCTTTGGCGCCAGGCACCACCAGCAGGGAGCGCAGATCCGGCCGCAGGAGCACGCGGGACACGGCAAAGGCGAAGTAGGCCTCGGCGAGGAGCTGGCAGGCCGTCAGCGGAATCCCGGCCCAGGGGCCGAAGTAGGCGGCGCTGAAGGCCGCAGACAGCTGCTCCGGCAGGAGCAGGAAGACGCCGGCCAGGGGCAGGCCGAAGAGCAGGAGCAGGCCGGCCTTGAAGGGCGCGCCGGCCGCGAAGCCGGCAAAGCGCTCGAGAAAGGTCTGGTCAACGATGCCGCCGCCGCGGCCCGTGGCCAAGGCGAAGCCGACCACGCCTGCCAGAAAGAGCAGAAAGCAGAGGGGACGAATATAGCGCTGGAGCATTACTCCTCACTTGGCCCGCCCTTCCGGCGGACTCTTGTCAGCAGAAGAAAGGCAGCGGCCAGGACCGCAATGCCGGCAGGCAGCAGGCTCTGCTCCTGCCAGGAAAGGGAGAGGGCGGCCTCGCCCAGCAGGGCGTAGGCCAGCGTCGGCACGAGCTTGCCTGCCAGGGTTCCTGCCATGTAGGGGCCGAAGCCCATGCCCGAAAGGCCGCAGGCAAGGCTTGCCATGCCGAAGGGAATGCAGGGCATGGCCCGGGCAAGGCAGACGCCGGCAAGCCCGTGGCGGGCGGCTGCCCGGTCCATGCGGGCAAGGCTGTCCGCAGGGACGAGCCGCTCCACGGCGCCTCTGCCGAGGCTGCGCGCGAGCAGAAAGGAGCAGGCCGCGCCGGCGCAGGCAGGAAGCCATGCGCAGAGCACGCCGAGCGGCAGGCCAAAGAGGGCCGTGCAGGCCACGGCAAGAACGCAGCCTGGCACCGGGAGCATGAAGCCCGTGCCGAAGGCGCAGGCCGCAGCCAGCGGAAGGGCTGGCCAGCCGCTGGCGGCAAGAAAGCTGTGCAGTGCCTGAAGCTGTTCCATGGAAAAGGCCTTGCAGTGCAGACGGCGTCTGCAGGAATGCCGCAGCAGATGCGGCGTTGCGGAGAGGCTCGGCAAGGCAATTGGCACGCGGCGGCCCTGCAAGTCTAAACAAATTCCCGAAATATTCTACGTATGCTCTTCGCGACTGTCAAGGAAGTGTGCGCTTTGGCGCTTCACGCCTGCCTTGGGCTGTGCATGGGCAGGCGTGCGGAGGCGCGTCGGGGCGAGGCCGCCCTAGTCCGCCGACTGGCCGACCGACTCGGCGCGGGGCTGGACCAGCGTTCTCGGAAAGACGCTGGCTATGCTCTCCACGAGCCCGGGCATGCCGTCCATGGCGAAGAAGAGGATGTCCTCAACGCCGCGCTCCTTGAGGTTTTCGAGCACCTGCAGCCAGGTCGCCTGCGAGTCCGTGTCGTTGCGCCACAGGCCGAGCACCTCGCTGCGGCCGAAGGCGTCGCAGCCGAGGAAGGCGTAGGCCGCGCAGCCGCCGGCCTTGTCCTTCGCCCTGCCCGGCACCGGCACGGGATACAGGCGCAGATAGAGGTAGAGGGGCTTCAGGGGGCGGTTCTGCCAGCCGCGCACGCCGTCCCAGAAGGAGGCGGCAAGGCCTGCCAGCCTGCGCTGGGGGAGCCTGCCCTTGTAGATGGCCTTGACGGTGGCGCCCACGGCGTCGAGCTCTCCGCCCACGGTGTACATGTGCAGGATCCGCCGCTCCGTCTCCTGGGCATCCTTGACCCACTTGGTGACGGCGATGGGCTCGAAGCTGCCCTCGCGGTCCCTGGGCAGGCGGATGCACAGCGTGCCGAGCGAGGTCTTGACGGTGCGCCTGGCCGAGCCGTTCCTGCGGTTTGCGCGGCCCCGGACCGTTTCGGCGCATTGGAGCAGGTGCGCCTCCATCTCGCGCTCGAGGGCGTCCTCGTAGCGGGAGGCGAGAAACTTCTGCAGCAGGGACAGGACCCACTCGTCCGATCCCAAAGAGCCCAGGGCGTCCATGTCGTTCAGGGCGTCGCTGGCATGCAGGGCCGCCCTGGCGCCGCATGCCGGCCGCGCGCGCACGGCTGCCTCGGTGCCGGGCGCGCGGTCTGGCGCCCCGCCGCCCAGCGGATCGGTATGTGCGGTTTGTGCGGACATGGCGGGCCTTCCTTGAGGAAAGGCCGTCAGCCTTCGAGGGAGCCTTTCCGAGTGATCGCATCTTTGCACATTGTCGGAAAAAAATCCACACGCGGCCAAGGCACCAAGGCCTGGCGCGGTCCAGGGGCAGAAGGCCTGCCTTGCCGGTTCCGGCGAGAGAGGCGATCCGCTCATGAGAGAGCCGCCTCGCCCGCTTATGATGCCGCACGCTCCCTCCCCGGGTCAGGGCAAAGCGCGAGAGGAGAGCACTGCGATGGCGAAAAGGAAGACGTCCACCTTGAACGCGTTCTGGCTGCTGTTCAAAGGCTTCTGGACCTCGGAGGCGAAATGGAGCGCCCGGGGCATGCTTGCCCTCATCATCGCCCTTGGCGCAGTCAAGGCGTGCTGCATTCCGATGATGCCCCTGCGGTGCCAAAAGTTCGAGTTCATGTTCGAGGCCAAGGCCTTTGAGCGCTTCATCCCCTGCGTGCAGGTGACGGCCCTGCCGCTTGTCGGCTTTGCCCTTGCGGAAGGAGCGCGGATCTGCGTCCAGCAACTGCCGCGCCTCGAATGGCGCGTGTGGATGACGGACCGCTTCCTCACCCGGTGGATGTCCGGCAGGACCTGCTACCGCCTCCAGGCCATGGGCGGCGTCGCCGGCAACCCCGACCAGCGCATCTCCGGGGACGCGGGCTTCTTTGCCAAGGCCGCGCGCGAGATGCACCGGCTCATAGCCCGGGAGCTGCCGGCAGCGGGCGTTGGCAGCGTCGGCCACAGGAGCACGCTCTACGCCCTGCACGACAGGCTGATGCAGCTCGCGGGCGGACGGGACTGGAGCCTCAAGGCCCTGCCCTGCCGGACCCGGGCCTCGCCCGCCTGGATGGACCTGTCCGCCCCCTTTACGCCTCCCCCCCAACCTGCTAGCTTTCCTCTCCCAGGCAATGCTGTCCCCCCCTATGGAGGTGGCCATGAGACATCTCTGCTCCATCGTCTGCGCAGCCGCCCTGGCGCTTGCCGCAGGCTCCCTGCTCTCCGGTTCGAGCCTCTCTTCCGGCACGGCCCTGGCCATGGGCGGCAAGCCCTCCGGTTCCGCCGTCCGGCAGGCTCAGACAGGCAAGCTCGGCTCCGTTGCCCAGACGCCCAGCGCGGCGGCCATGGGCGTGGGGCAGCAGGCAGGCAGCGGGAAGGCGCCTGCAGGCAGCGGCGTCTTCGGCGGCACCTTCAGCCGCCTCGTCAACGGCCTGCTCTCCGGCCTGCCCGCCTGGATGCAGGCCCTTGGCGACGCCCCCCTGTCAGACGATGCCATGGGCGGCGGATCCCGCTCCTCCCCGGACGCGGCCACCCTTGCCGGCAGGGCCCTGCAGCCCTCGGCAGCGGCCGAGAAGGTGGTGGGCATCTGGTCTGCGCCCAACGGCGTCGCGCCCCTGACCATCGAATTCAAGCCCAGCGGCGCCTGCACGCTCTACGACAAGGGCCAGCAGGTGGAAGGCACCTGGAAGACGGCGGACGACCTGATCGGCCTGCGCTTCGTCAACGGCAGGGCCTTTGCGCTCACCTACAGCGTCGAGGGCGGCTACCTCGTGCTCTCCGACGGCTCCTGCCTCCAGCGCCAGCAGGATGCAGGCCTGCCGGCCCCGAAGGCCAGCACCGACGCCAAGGATCTGCTCGGCGCCTGGCGCGCCTGGGACGAGCGCTACGCCGTCACCCTGACCTTCGAGAAGAAGGCCTGCACCCTCAACGCCAACGCCAAGCAGTACAGGGGCGTCTGGCAGGCCCGCAGCGGCTTGCTCCACGTGGAGCTCGACGGCGCGATGCCGCTGGACGTCACCTTTGCCGTGGAGGACAATGTCCTTCGCCTCTCCGACGGCACCATCCTGCTGCGCCAGTAGCCGGACGCGGCCGGGCATGGCCTGCGCCTTCCGCCTGCCCTGCACTGCCCTGTCCTGTTCTGTCCTGCTCTGGACGCGAAACACACGGCCCCAGGCCAAGGAGCACCCCCATGTCCCGCGCCTTCAAGCACCTCTACGGACCCGTCCCCTCCCGGCGGCTTGGCCGCTCCCTCGGCATCGACGCCATTCCCTTCAAGACCTGCAGCTACGACTGCGTCTACTGCCAGCTCGGCCGCACGACGAAGCACGGCATGGAGCGGACGCCCTGCGTTCCCTGCGGCGAGGTGATCGAGGAGGCCAGGGAAATCCTTGCCCTGGACAGGCCCGACGTCGTGAGCTTTGCGGGCTCCGGCGAACCCACGCTCAACAGCGAGCTTGGCTGCATGATAGCCGGCATCAAGGAGCTCACGGACGTGCCGGTCGCCGTCTTCACCAACGCCTCTCTGCTCTGGATGCCCGACGTGCGCGAGGATCTTTCCCTGGCCGACATCGTGAGCCCCTCGCTGGACGCGGCCTCCCCCGCGGCGGCCCAGCGCGTCAACCGGCTCTGCGAAGGCCTGAGCTTCGAGATGGTCTACGAGGGCCTCAAGACCTTCTGCCGCACCTTCCGCGGCCGCATCTGGCTCGAAATTCTGCTCGCCCAGGGCGTCAACGACAGCGAGGCGGATCTCCAGGCCCTGCGCGAGGCCTGCCTTGGCCTGGCCAACGTCGAGCGCATCCAGTTCAACACGGTCTCGCGCCCGCCTGCCGACAAGGGCGTGGCAGCCGTCCCCCGGGAGCGCCTCGAGGCCATAGCCGCCTCCTTCCCGGGCCGCACCGAGATCATCGCGTCCTTCCCCAAGGCGGCTGCGCCTGGCGTTGGCAGGCGCAGGCCAGCGCCCCGCGATGCGGCCGACCTCATCGGCCGCCATCCTGCCACGCTGGAGGGCGTTGCCCTGGGGCTTGGCATCAGCGAGGCCGAGGCCAGGGCCCTGCTCGCCCCGCTGGAGGCAGACGGCACCGTCCTTGCCGAAGAACGCGCCGACGGCAGCTACTACCGCCTGGCAAGCCAGGCGCCGCACGCCGGGCGCTGATCGCCAGGCGGGCCGGAAGCCCTGCTCCCGGCCCGCTCCGGAGATGTCCGGACGCCTGGCCTAGACGTTGAAGAGGAAGTGCATGACGTCGCCGTCCTGCACCTCGTAGTCCTTGCCCTCGACGCGAAGCACCCCGTCGGCGCGGCAGGCGGCCTCGCTCTCGTGGCTCATGTAGTCCTGGTAGGAGACCACCTCGGCGCGGATGAAGCCCTTCTCGAAGTCGGTGTGGATGACGCCCGCCGCCTTGGGGGCCTTCCAGCCCCGGCGTATGGTCCAGGCGCGCACCTCGTCGGGGCCGGCCGTGAAGTAGCTGGCCAGGCCCAGGGTGGCGTAGCCCGTGCGGATGATGCTCTCGAGGCCGCTGGCCTCGATGCCGTAGGATTCGAGCATCTCCTTCTGCTCCGCTTCGGGCAGGCCCTGCAGCTCTTCCTCGAGCTTGGCGCAGATGACGGCAAAGCCGGCGCCGGACTTGTCGGCGTGGGCGCGCACCTCTTCGGACCAGGCATTGCCCTGCAGGCCGTCCTCGTCCACGTTGGCGCAGTAGATCACGGACTTGGCGGTCAGCAGGCCCATTTCGCGCCAGAGATTCTCGAAGTAGGGATCGTCGGCCGGGCGCTCGAAGGCCGAGGCCATGGCGCCGCCGTCCAGGTGCCTGGCCAGCCGCTCCATGGCGGGCAGGGCTTCCCGGGCGTCCTTGCTGCCCTTGGCGAGCTTGGCCAGCTTGTCCTGGCGCTTCTGCACCGTCTCCATGTCGGCCAGGAGCAGCTCGGTCTCGATGGTGGCGATGTCGCGCAGGGGATCGACGGAGCCGTCCACGTGGGTGACGTTGCCGTCGGCAAAGCAGCGCACCACCTCGACGATGGCGGCGCACTCGCGGATGTTGGCCAGGAACTGGTTGCCCAGGCCCTCGCCCTTGCTGGCGCCCCGGACAAGGCCGGCGATGTCGATGAAGTCGACGCTCGCGTAGATGGTCTTCTTCGGCTTGGCCTTGGCCGTGAGCGCGTCGACGCGCGCGTCCGGCACGGCCACCGTGGCCTTGTTGGGCTCGATGGTGCAGAAGGGGTAGTTGGCGGCCTGGGCGTTCTGGGCCTTGGTCAGGGCATTGAACAGGGTGGACTTGCCGACGTTGGGCAGGCCGACGATACCTATGCTGAGCGACATGGCTTCTCCGTACAGTCTGAAAAGATGGGGAGACGGCTTATAGCGCCGTCCCGCCTGCGAGTAAAGGCGCCAGAAAGCAAGGCGTCAGGAGCCCGGCTGGGCGCCGGCACAGGGGGCCGCCGGATCCGGAAAGGAGCGCGCGGGGGCCTAGGACCGGGCTGCCAGCTCGGTCACGGCGCGGACTATGCCCTCGACGTCGATGCCGAGATCCTCGCGCTGCTGGGCCTGGGTGGCGTGCTCGACAAAGCGGTCCGGCACGCCGAGGCGCACGACCCTGCGCCCGTCGAGCAGGCCGCGGTCGCTGGCGAACTCGAGCACGGCGGATCCGAAGCCGCCGGCCAGCGAGGCCTCCTCCACGGTGACTATCCTGTCGAAGCGCCGGAAGATGTCCTCCAGCTGGCGCTCGGGCAGGGGCTTGACCCAGACGGGGTCGAAGACCAGCGGCATGAAGCCCTGGCGCATGTGGACCTCGAGGGCCGCATCCAGAGCGGGATGCACGCGGTTGCCCAGGGCCAGCACGGCGACGCGCTCGCCCTCCTGGACCACTTCGCCCTGGCCCAGGGGCAGGGCTTCGGGCTCTGCCGGCATGGGCACGCCGAAGGCCGCGCCTCTGGGGTAGCGCACGGCGCAGGGAAGTCCCAGGTCGACGGCCGTCCTGAGACAGCGCGGGAGCATGGCTTCGTCTCTGGGGGCAAGCAGGTGCATGTTGGGGATGTGGCGCAGGAAGGCCACGTCGAAGACGCCCTGGTGGGTGGAGCCGTCGTCGCCCACAAGGCCTGCGCGGTCCACGCAGAAGACCACGGGCAGGTTCTGCAGGCACACGTCGTGGACTATCTGGTCGTAGGCGCGCTGCAGGAAGGTGGCGTAGATGCACACCAGAGGGCGCATGCCCTGGCAGGCGAGGCCGGCCGCGAAGGTGACGGCGTGCTGCTCGCAGATGCCGACGTCGAAGAAGCGATCGGGATGGGCCTTCTGGAAGAGCACCGTGCCCGTGCCGTCCGGCATGGCCGCCGTGATGGCGACAATGCGGGGATCCTTCTCGCCCAGGGCCACGCAGGCCTTGCCGAAGACGCCGGTGAAGCTCGGCGCCGTGCTCTTGCCGGGCAGGAACATGCCCGTTTCGGGGTCGAAGTGGCCCACGCCGTGGTAGTGGGTGGGGTCCTTCTCCGCAGGCGCGAAGCCCTTGCCCTTCTGGGTGTGCACGTGGAGCAGCACCGGCCCGTCCTCCACGCCCGCGGCCATGGCCAGGTGGTGGCGCAGGGCGGGGATGTCGTGGCCGTCCACGGGGCCGATGTAGGCAAAGCGGAAGGCCTCGAAGAGCATGCCTGGCGTGAAGAAGGACTTGAAGCTCCACTCCCCGCGCTCGGCGTAGGTGGCGAGGTTGTCGCCGATGCGCGGAATGGTGCGCAGGAAGGAGAGCACGTCCTTGCGGGTCTGGCGGAACCAGCGCCTGGAGAGGTTCCTCGAGAGGAAGCGGGAAAGGGCGCCCACGTTGGGGGCAATGGACATCTCGTTGTCGTTGAGCACGACGATGAGCTTCTTGCGCAGGTGGCCGGCCAGGTTGAGGCCCTCGAAGGCTTCGCCCGCAGTCAGGGAGCCGTCGCCGATGACGGCGACGACGCTGTAGTCCTTCCCTTCCAGATCCCTGGCCGTGGCCATGCCGAGGGAGGCGGAGATGGAGGTGGAGGAGTGGCCCACGCCGAAGAAGTCGTAGGGGCTCTCGGCAAGGCGCGGGAAGCCCGCCAGCCCTCCCCGGCGGCGCAGGGTGCCGAACTCGCGGTTCCTGCCGGTGAGGATCTTGTAGGCATAGGTCTGGTGCCCCACGTCCCAGACGAGCTTGTCCCGGTCGAGGTCGAATTCCGCAAGCAGGGCCAGGGTGAGCTCGACGGTGCCCAGCGAGGGGGCGAGATGGCCGCCGTTTTCCGAGCACACGGCAATGATGCGCCGGCGCAGCTCGCCGGCAAGGCGCTCCAGTTCCGCGTTGGTGAGCCGGCGCACGTCGCCGGGGCCCTGGATGGTTTCAAGAAGGGGTGTACTGTCCATGATTCAGCTATTTTACCCGCGTCACCGTGAAATTGGCAAGGCCGCGCAGGAAGTCCGCGTCCGGCCCCCCGTAGGCCGCAATGGCGGCTATGGCCTCGTCGGCATGGGCCCTGGCGAGCCGGCGGCTCTCCTCGAGGCCCACCAGGGAGGGATAGGTGCTCTTGTGCGCCTCGGCGTCCGAGCCCGCAGGCTTGCCGAGGGTTGCGGTGTCGCCCACCACGTCGAGGATGTCGTCGGCTATCTGGAAGGCCACGCCGAGGCTGGCGCCGAAGCGGCCGAAGGCCTCGAGATCCCGCTGGGGCGCGCCGGCAAGCAGGCAGCCGCAGACCACGGCCGCCCGGAGTATGGCGCCGGTCTTGAGGGCGTGCAGGTGCCTGAGCTCCTCCAGGGCTATGGCCTGCTCCTCGGCCTCCATGTCGAGCTGCTGGCCGCCGCACATGCCGAAGGAGCCGGCCGCGCAGGCAAACTCGCGCACGGCGGCCAGCACCCGCTCTGCCGGCAGATCGCAGAGGGTCATGGCGCGGAAGGCGTCGGCCTGCAGGGCGTCGCCCGCCAGAATGGCCGTCGCCTCGCCGAAGGCCTTGTGGCAGGAGGGGCGGCCGCGGCGCAGGTCGTCGTCGTCCATGGCCGGCAGATCGTCGTGGATGAGCGAATAGGTGTGCACCATCTCCACGGCGCAGGCAAAGGGCAGCACCTTGTCCGCGGCCGTGCCGAAAAGCGAGGCTGCCGACAGGAGCAGCGCCGGCCGCAGGCGCTTGCCTCCCGCCATGAGGCTGTAGACCATGGCCTCCCTGAGGCGCAGGGGCGCGCCGGGATCGTCCGCGAAGCCCTGGAGCCTGGCCTCGACCATTGCGCCCAGCTCAGCCAGCCGGGCCTTCACTGCTTGGGAATCCATACCTGCAACCTCCGCCGCGCCTGAGCGCGCGGCCTGATCTGCCGGACAGGGCTTGGGCCTGCCCGAAGAACGTCTAGAAGGGAATTCGGTCCATGCCGGCGTGGGAGAAGGGATCCAGGTCCTGGGAGCGCTCCCTGCCCCGTGCCGGCACGCTGCCCTGCACGCAGTCCTGGCGCCGTTCAGGGGCGCGCTCGAAGGCGTCGCCCGCCTCCTGGAGGAAGCGCTCGGCGTCCACGAGCTCGCCGCGCTGGGTTTCCAGCTCGTTTCTGGCCTCCTTGAGCTTCTGCCCGCACCAGCGGACGCACTCGCAGGCCTCCTTGTAGAGCTCAACGCCGCGCTCAAGGTCGAGATCCTCTCCCTCGAGCTCCTCCACGATGGCGCGCAGGCGCTCCATGCGGGCATTGAACCCGGGCTGGGGCTTGCCGCCCCGTTTCGTCGTCTCCGTCATGCTGCCTCTCCTTGAAGAATATGCACAGTCTGTTTCCTACGGCCTTGCGCCGGAAGACGCCAGCGCCGAAGCTTCGGGGGCCTTCTCCGGACCAGTTCCGTCAGCCGGCGCAACGGCCTTGACCACGGCCAGGAAGCTGCCGTCGGCCATGCGGATCCTGACTTCCCGGCCCGCTTCGAGCGCCTGGACGGAGCGCACTATCCTGCCCTCCCCGTCCGAGACGGCCGCAAAGCCGCGCTCGAGCACGCGCTGGGGGCTTGCGGCCTCAAGGCGGAGCCTGAGCGATTCAAGGGCGTGCTCCCTGTCCTCGGCAAAGGCCTTTCCCGACGCCTTGAGCAGGCGGGACATGCCGGCAAGCCGGCTCTGCTCCTGCTGGACGGCGCGCGCAAGGCCCCGGTGGAGCCGCAGGGCCAGCGCGCCCGTCTCCCTGGCCTTGGCAAGGATGAGCGCCTGCGGCGTCCTGGCAAGGCGCCGCCTGGCCTCCGCCAGCCTTTCCCGCCCCTGGCCAAAGGCCATGTCGAGCGTCCTGCCTGCGCGCAGGGCAAGGGACGAGGCCTCCCTGGACGCCTGCTGGACCCGGAGGCCAAGCCCCCGGTGCAGACGGGCGGCAAGGCCTGCCAGATCGCGCGCCTGGCGGGCCATCTTCGCCTGGGGGGAGACCAGCCGGAGGCTCCTGCCAAGGGCGGAGAGCTCTCCGCCCTGGCGGGCGACAAGCCTCGCAAAGGCGTCTTTGGCCCTGGCAAAGGTCCCTTCCGCCCTGGCCGCCAGCTCCGTCCTCGGCTCCCAGAGCAGCTGCGCCGCCTGGGTGGGCGTCGAAGCGCGCAGGTCGGCCGTCATGTCGGCAAGGCAGGTGTCCACCTCGTGGCCTATGCCGGCAACCACGGGAAGCCTGGATTCGAAGACGGCCCTGGCCACGCGCTCGTCGTCGAAGCAGGCCAGATCCTGGACCGAGCCGCCGCCCCGGATGAGCACGATGCACTGGAGAGAGGGATCCTGGTTGGCCAGCGCCATGGCCTGGACGATGTCCGCCGGCGCCTCGTCGCCCTGCACGCGGACGGGAAAGAGCCTGATGCGCGCGCCGAGGCCCCGTCGGCGGGCGTTCTGCAGGAAGTCGTGGATAACGGCGCCCTGGGTCGAGGTGACCAGGGCGATCCGGGTGGGATTCAGGGGAACGGGGCGCTTGCGCTCCTCCTTGAAGAAGCCCTCCTTCGAGAGCTTGGCCCGAAGCCTCCTGAGCTCCAGATCCCGCCTGCCCTGGGCGAGGTCGGTGACGCCCATGAAGACGAGCTGGTAGAGGCTCTTTCCCTTTTTGGCGTAGGCGTGGATCTCGCCGTCGCAGAGCACCTCGCGGCCGGCAATGATCACCTCTTCGGGCTTCCTCGGCGGGTCGAAGCACTCGCCCGTCAGGACGTCGCGGGAAAGCATGCCGGCCAGCGCCCTGCCGTAGCTGATGCAGGTGAGGGACTCGCCCCCTTCGGTGAGGGTGAAGCCCGCCACGGGGCCGTAGGCCGAGCGCCTGAACCAGGGTTCGGCAATCTCGCCCGTGACGAGGACGCGACCCTGGGCGCCGATGCCTGCCAGCAGGGAATCGACGCGGCGGGCCAGCTGGCTCACGGTGTAGCTGTACGTCGCTGCCACGGGCGGATCCCGCTACTTCCGTCTGGCGTCCCAGGAAGCCTGGACTGCCTCGGCGAAGGCCCTGGCGCCCTCGAGCAGCTGATCGGCGGGCATGGTGCCCTTCTCGCCGGTCAGGCGGTTCTTGGTCTCGACGACGCCCTTGGCCAGGCCCTTGCCGCCGCAGATGAACTGCATGGGCAGGCCGAGGAGGTCGGCGTCCTTGAACTTGACGCCGGGCCGTTCCGTCCTGTCGTCCACCAGGGACTCGAGGCCGAGGGAGGCCAGCGCCTTCTCGAGCTCTTCGGCCTTGGCCATGACGGCCCCGTCCGCCGGATCGAGGACGAGGATCTCGCAGGCAAAGGGCGCGATGGCGGGCGGGAAGACGATGCCGTTGTCGTCGTGGTTCTGCTCTATGGCCGCTGCCAGCACGCGCGAGACGCCGATGCCGTAGCAGCCCATGACCATTTCCTGCTCCCTGCCGCCTTCGTCCAGGTAGACGCAGTGCATGGCGTGGGAGTACTTGGTGCCGAGCTTGAAGATGTGGCCCACTTCGATGCCGCGGGTGAGCTCCAGCGGAGCGCCGCAGCGCGGGCAGCGGTCGCCGGCCTCGGCAAGGCGCAGGTCCGCGTAGCGCTCGACCTTGCAGTCGCGTGCCAGATCCACGTTGACGTGGTGGGCGTCGCCCTTGTTGGCGCCGGTGACCCAGCCCGTGCCTCCCTGCAGCTCGAGGTCGGCATAGACGGGAATGTCAAGGCCGCAGGGACCGGCAAAGCCGAGCGGAGCGCCGGTCGCCTTCTCGACCAGCTCGGGCGCAGCCATCTCGGCGGATTCGGCGCCGAGCATGTTCTTGACCTTGATTTCGTTGACCTCGCGGTCGCCCCGGACCAGCACGGCGACGGGCTTCCCGTCCACGTTGAAGATCATGGTCTTGACGAGCTTCGAGGCAGGCACGCCCAGGAACTTCGCCACTTCGGCCACGCTGTGCAGGCCGGGGGTGGCGACGGTTTCCCTGGCCGGGCAGGCGGGCGCCTCGCCTTCCGCCTTCCAGACGAGCTCGCAGCGCTCCACGTTGGCCGCGTAGTCGCAGGCGGAGCAGGAGGCGATGGTGTCTTCGCCGGCGTCGGCGAGCACGTGGAACTCGTGGGAGAAGCTGCCGCCGATGGAGCCGGAGTCGGCCTCGACGGCGCGGAAGCGCAGGCCGAGGCGGGAGAAGATGCGGTGGTAGGCGTCGTTGGCGTCGCGGTAGGCCTGGGAGGCGCCGGCATCGTCGGCGTCGAAGGAGTAGCCGTCCTTCATGATGAATTCGCGTCCGCGCATGAGGCCGAAGCGGGGACGGATCTCGTCGCGGAACTTGGTCTGGATCTGGTAGTGGCGCACGGGCAGCTGCTTGTAGGAGCGCACCTCGCCGCGCACGAGGTCGGTGACCACCTCCTCGTGCGTGGGGCCGAGGCAGTAGTCGCGGCCGCCGCGGTCCTTGAAGCGCAGGAGCTCCTTGCCGTAGTGCTCCCAGCGGCCGGACTCCTTCCACAGGTCGCCGGGCTGCACCATGGGCAGAAGCAGCTCCTCGAAGCCGGCCTGCGCCATCTCCTCGCGGACGACGGTTTCAATCTTCCGCAGGGCGCGCAGGGCCAGGGGCATGTAGGTGTACACGCCGCTGGTGATCTTGCGGATGAGCCCCGCGCGCACGAGCAGCTTGTGGCTGATGACCTCGGCGTCGGCCGGGGTTTCCTTCAGCGTCGGAATGTAGCAGGAACGAAAGCGCATTACCGGTTTCCTTCTTCGTCAAGCAGTTTTTGCAGTTCTTCCATGAACGCGGGCAGAAGATGCTCCTGCCCCGCGACCGAGCGCACCACCTTCCCCTTGCGGAAGATCACGCCCTTGTCCTTGCCGCCGGCCACGCCGAGATCGGCTTCCCTCGATTCGCCGGGCCCGTTGACCACGCAGCCCATGACCGCCACCTTGATGGGCGCCCTGACGCCGCGCAGCCGCCGCTCCACAGCCTGCTCCAGGCCGATGAGGTCGATTTCGGTGCGGCCGCAGGTGGGGCAGGAGACGATCTCGGGCCCGAAGCGGCGCAGGCCGAGGCAGCGCAGCAGCTCCCAGCACACGTCCATCTCCTCGCAGGGGTCGGCCGTCAGGGAGACGCGTATGGTGTCGCCTATGCCCTCGGCCAGCAGAATGCCAAGCCCGGCCGCGCTCTTGACCGCGCCGCGCAGGGGGCTGCCGGCCTCGGTGACGCCGAGGTGGAGGGGATAGGGGCTTGCCTTGGCGAGCCGGCGGTAGCAGGCCACGGTGTCGAGCACGCTCGAGGACTTGACCGAAAGCACGATGTTGTCGAAGCCCCGAGCCTCCACCATGGCGACGTGCCTCAGGCAGCTCTCCACCATGGCGTCCGGCGTGGGGCCGCCGTACTTGTCGAGCAGCTCCCTCTCCACGGATCCGGAGTTGACGCCGATGCGCATGGCGCAGCCGCTGGCCTTGCAGGCGTCCACCACGGCGTCCACGCGCTCCTTGGAGCCGATGTTGCCGGGATTGATGCGCAGGCCCTCGAAGCCCGCGTCCACGGCAGCCAGGGCCAGGCGCCAGTCGAAATGAATGTCCGCAATGAGCGGCACGGGCGAGGCCTGGCGCAGGGCCTTGAGGCAGGCGGCCGCCCTGTCGTCCGGCACCGCCACGCGCACGGCTTCGCAGCCGCGCTCGCACAGACGCCCTATCTGGGCGAGGGTTGCCTTGACGTCGCGGGTGTCGGTGTTGGTCATGCTCTGCACCATGACCGGATGTCCTCCGCCCAGGCACAGGCTTCCCAGCCGCGCCGTCTTCTCGCTTCCATGCCGCATTGCAGCCTCCATTGCAGCCTCCCTTGGCCCGCCGGAACGGGAGCTTCGCCCAAGGCCCCACGCAGGGCCTTTCGCCGTCCGGGCAAGTCAGCAGTCATACTTCAGAACGCGACCGCCCACAAGACCGGCTGCCGCGGGCAAGCGGGGAGCCTGCCCGGACAAGGGAGCCCGCGGCGGCGCGCCGGCGAAGGCAGGCGGCCTGCGCTAGCCGTGGCTGTGGGGGCTGCCTCCGCCGGGATGGGCGTGCCTGTGGACGTGGGGCTCCAGCGGCGCGGTCCAGGAGATGGCCTTGTTCTGGATGGTGCAGAAGCTCTCCGAGACCTCGGCCAGAAAGTCCCAGTCGTGGGAGATGGTGACGCGCGCGACGTCGAGGGACTTGAGCAGCCCGCAGAGCCTTTCCTGGCTTGCCATGTCGAGTCCGCCCGTGGGCTCGTCGAGCAGGAGGGCCTCAGGCTTCATGGCGAGCACCGCCGCCAGGGAGGCCATCTTCTTCTCGCCGCCCGACAGCCTGTGGGTGAGGCGGTCCGCAAAGGACGCCATGCCGAGGGACTTCAGGGTGTCCAGGGCGCAGTCCCTGGCCTCGTCCGCGCCCATGCCGAGGTTGAGCGGACCGAAGGCCACGTCTTCGAGCACCGTGGGGAAGAAGAGCTGGTCGTCGGCGTTCTGCAGGACGTAGCCCACGGCGCAGCGGAGCTTGTGGAAGCCTGCCTCGTCCTCCACGGGAGCGCCGTGGAAGAGCACGCGGCCGGCCGAAAGCCGGGAGAGGCCCGTGATGCAGCGCAGCAACGTCGTCTTGCCGCTGCCGTTGGGGCCGTAAAGGCCGATGCACTGTCCGGCCCTGAGGCTGAAGTCGAGGTCCTTCAGCACCTCGCGCGCTCCCTGGGAAGAAGCGTAGGCAAAAGCTGCGCCCTCCAGAGCGAAGATGGCGTCTCCCGACGGCTTGTCCATGGCATTTCTCCTCAACGGCGGTTTTCCCTGCCTACAGGCCGGCGCTGTGCGCAAGCTCCAGGGCAAGCGCGCCGGCGCAGACGGCAAGGCCCTCCGCATCGAGGCCGGGGTGCAGGCGCCACAGCGCCTCGATGCCGGCAACCAGGGCTATGCCCGCCAGCACGAAGCCTGCCAGCACGGCATCGCGCCAGCCGGTCCTGAACTTGACGACGCTCCTGAAGGTGCCGGCAAAGCCCCGGAGCAGCATGGCCTCATGCACGCGCTGGGCACGCTGGCAGCTCCGCAGGATCAGCAGGCCCAGCAGGGCCCCCAGGGTGCGGTAGCCGTGGCGCGTGCTCTTCGGCACAAAGCCCCTGAGCCTGGCCGCCGTCGTCAGGCGACTCCATTCGCCGGCGATGTCGTGGATGAAGCGCAGGGTGAAGACGAAGATGAAGACGAGCTTGGAGGGCATGCGCAGGCGCTCCATGGCGTAGGCCGCCGTGGGCGCGTCCATGCTGGCCACAAGCGCCGTGAAGAAGGCGACGAAGGCGTTGGCCTTGAGGGCGATGAGGCCTGCCATGGCAAAGCCCTGCTTCGAGAAGTCCACCGAGAGCAGGGTTGCCGCAGGCTCGCCCGGCACCGACAGGGGCAGCATGGCCGCCAGGAAGGCCACGAAGACGTTGACGCCGAGCAGGCGCGTGCCCAGCGCCTTGAGGCAGGGCCTGGCCAGCGCCAGCAGCGCAAGCGAGAGCGCAAAGCAGGCCAGGCAGGCGCAGGGCGCCTTGAGCGGCGCCAGGGCCAGCGAGGCGGCCAGGGCCAGGGCCATGCGCACCCGGGGATCGGTGCGCGTGAGACAGGAAGGGCGTGTCGTGGGTTCGTCGAACATGGCGGGAGGGCTTTCTCCTTGGCGTGCCGCTGTGCGCGGCGCTGGCGAAGGTAGCACAGGCTTGAAGAATGTGCCACTGCCAGGACCGCACGGCCGCACCAGAGTGGTATTTTTACCCTGTCGCCAGTGGCATCTTCGATTTGCCGCACTGCCCTTTCCGCATGATGACCTTCTGAGGCGGCCTCTTCGGCGCGACAGCCGCTAGAGAAATAGGCAGAAGTTTGAGAAAATCAGGACTAGGCCATCCGGCGCGCGCCTGCTATCATTGCAACATGCTGCGAAAGGCTTGCCCACGCTTTCAGTGCCTGGCCCCCGCGCCCTGCCCGGGCGGAAGGAGCATGCTCACCCGCATCCCCGTCCGCAACACCCTTCCCGGCAAGCCGCGTTCCCTTGTCCGCAGCGCCACGGACGCGATGAAGCGCCGCGATGCCAGCGTCATGACCCCGTCCCGGGACGCGCGACGCCCCGAGAGCGCGGTCAAGGGCCTGCGGGAACAGCGCGGCGTGGCCTGACTGAGGCCAGACGCCAGCTGCCGGCTCCTCTCCCGTGGATGGCTGTGCCCTGGCAGAGCATGCACGGCTCGCGACACAGACTACCAGACAGACTACCAGACAAACACCCAAGCAGACACAACGAGGAGGGGCGATCGCGAGAGCGATCGTCAACATCATGAGCAAAACAAAGAAGTTTACGCGCCGCCAGCTCCTGACGGGCATGGCTGCGGCCGCAGGGGGCGCGGCAGGCCTTGGCGCCTGGGCGACCTTTCACGACACCGCACAGACAGCACGCCAGGCCGGTCCTGGCATCTCCGTTGA
>ODAI012367818.1_pt1 | contig 42643 bp, 40 predicted proteins | sample 1539321 | NCBI WGS metagenome assembly ODAI01 (sample SAMN02144231, study PRJEB22623) | gut metagenome | biome: sheep rumen | host: Ovis aries | place: New Zealand
AAGATAAATTATTGTTTTTTTAGGAGCAAATATGGAATTAACAAAAAAAGATGTTGATTATGTTGCTTCTCTTGCAAGATTGGAATTTGAAGAGAAGGAAAAAGAAAACTTAGTTAAACAACTTGGCTCTATTTTGGGTTATATCGACAAGATAAAAGAAGTTGATACTTCAACAATAGCACCTACAAGCCATGGCGGGACAAGTGAAAATGTTTGGAGAGAAGATGTTGTAGTAAAAAGTTCTCAAGAAACAATAGATGCATTGTTTAAAAATGCACCGGAACAAGACGGCGACTTTTTTAAAGTTAAGAAAGTTATGGAGTTAGAAGATTAAATTTTATTTCATAAAATTTAATTTACAATTTATAATTAAGGAAAGAAATATGAACAATGATATAATAAAGATGACTGCAACGGAGCTTGCAGCAAAAATTAAAAGCAAAGAACTTTCAAGTGTTGAAGTAACAAAAGCTTTTCTTGGAAGAATAAAAGAAGTAGATCCTAAAATAAAAGCATATGTTTCCGTATGTGAAGATTATGCTTTAAAGCAGGCACAACAATCCGATGATAAAATTGCTAAAGGTGAGAATGTAGGTGTGTTGGAAGGTGTACCTATAGCAATTAAAGATAACATTTTAATAAAAGATATCAGAATGACTGCATCATCAAAGATTTTGGAAAACTATATCGCTCCTTACGATGCAACAGTTATTACAAAATTAAAAGATGCAGGTGCGGTATTCGTAGGTAAAGCAAACCTCGATGAATTCGCAATGGGTTCATCAACGGAAAACTCCGCATTTTTTACTACAAGAAACCCTTGGAACACGGAACATATTCCGGGAGGTTCTTCAGGCGGCAGTGCTTCCGCAGTTGGTGCAATGACAGCTCCTTTAGCATTAGGAACTGATACCGGCGGTTCTATAAGACAACCTGCAAGTTGTTGCGGAATCGTTGGTGTAAAACCTACTTACGGCAGAGTAAGCAGATTCGGTGCCGTAGCATTTGCTTCTTCTCTTGACCAAATAGGTCCTATGTCCAAAACGGTTGAAGACAGTGCATTATTATTGAATGTTATTGCGGGACACGATACAAAAGATTCAACATCAATAAATATAGGTGTACCAAACTATCTTTCTACAATTAAAGACGGCGTTAAAGGTTTAAAAATCGGTCTTCCGAAAGAATATTTTATAGACGGTTTAGATGCAGATGTTAAAGCGTCGTTAGATAAAGCAATAGAAGTTTATAAGAATTTAGGTGCGGAATTTGTAGAAATTTCTTTACCTCACACGGATTATGCAGTTGCTGTTTATTATATTATTTGTTGTTCCGAAGCATCTGCCAACCTTGCAAGATATGATGGTGTAAGATACGGTTTCAGAGCAGAATGTAATAATTTGTTGGATGAATATCAAAAATCAAGAGGACAAGGTTTCGGTGCGGAAGTTAAAAGAAGAATAATGCTTGGAACTTATGCACTTTCAGCAGGTTATTATGATGCTTTATACGGAAAATCTCAAAAAGTAAGAACATTGATTAAACAAGATTTTGAAAAAGCGTTTGAAAAAGTTGATATTATTCTTACTCCTTCAGCTCCTACACCTGCATTTAAAATAGGTGAAAAGAGTTCGGATCCTTTACAAATGTATTTATCAGATATATTTACAATAAGTTGTAATTTAGCTGCTATACCGGGAATGAGTTTACCTTGCGGTTTTTCACAAAAAGGTATTCCTATAGGTATGCAATTACTTGCTAAACCGTTTGATGAACAAACGATGTTTAAAACAGCTTATGCCTATGAACAAGCTACGGCTTGGCATAAAGAGTTCCCAAAAATATAATTGTATGAGGATATAAAAAATGAATAATAAATATGAAGTAATTATAGGACTTGAAGTTCACTCACAAATAAAAACAAAAACAAAAATTTTCTGTAATTGTTCTACAGAATTTCATTGTAAACCTAACACAAACATTTGCCCTGTTTGCACCGGTCAACCGGGAGTTTTGCCCGTATTAAACAAACATGCCGTAGAACTTATAGTAAGAACAGGTCTTGCTTTGGATTGTACAATAAATAAGAAATCCGTATTTGCAAGAAAACAATATTTTTATCCCGATTTACCTAAAAACTATCAAATATCTCAATACGAACTTCCTTTCTGCGAGCATGGCAAAATAAATATTTCCGTTGACGGTAAAACAAAAAGTATCGGTATAACAAGAATCCATTTGGAAGAAGATGCCGGAAAACTTATACATGATATAGGTTCAAGACAACTTGATTATTCTTTGGCAGACTACAACAGAACAGGCGTGCCTTTAATGGAAATTGTTTCCGAACCTGATATGAGATCACCGCAAGAAGCGGCAGCTTATTTGGAATCTCTTAAAAACTTAATCGAATATGTTGAAGCTTCCGATTGTAACATGGAAGAAGGCAAATTCAGATGCGATGCAAATATAAGTATAAGACCTTTCGGTCAAAAAGAGTTCGGAACAAAAGCAGAACTTAAAAATATGAACTCTATTTCCGGTGTTCAAGAAGCTCTTTCCTACGAAGTAGAAAGGCAAATTGAAATTGTAGAATCCGGCGGCAGAGTTATACAGGAAACAAGAACTTGGGATCCTAATGAAAAAGTGACGAAATCCATGAGATCCAAAGAAAATGCACACGATTACAGATATTTCCCGGATCCTGATTTGGTACCTGTAAATTTAGATGATGAATTTATAGATAATATTAAGAAAAACATTCCGGAACTTCCCGAAGCAAGAAAAGCAAGACTTATAAACGATTTGGGACTTTCCGAATATGATACTAACATAATAATATCAGATAAAGCTCTTGCAGACTATTACGAAACAGCTCTTAATACTGCTAATAAAGGTGCAAAAGATTGTGCAAAGACCGTTGCAAACTGGATTATCACGGAATTGTTAGGTAAGTTAAACAACTCAAAATTAACAATAAAAGAATCCCCTATTTCACCTGAAAATATAGGTAAACTTGTAATACTTATTTCCAAAGGAACAATATCGGGTAAAATAGCAAAAACGATATTTGAAGATATGTTTAAAGATAACAAAGATCCTGAAGTGATAGTTAAAGAAAAAGGTCTTGTTCAAATATCCGATGCAGGCGAAATAGTAAAAGTTTGCCAAGAAGCAATAGATGAAAATGCTAAAATCGTTGCGGATTATAAGTCCGGTAAAAAATCGGCTATAGGTGCTTTGGTTGGTGCCGTAATGAAAAAATCCAAAGGTAAAGCAAACCCTCAAATGGTAAACAAAACATTAACCGAACTTTTAAACAAATAAAATTTTGTTTAAATATAAAAAAAGGAACTATGTTATAAAGCATAGTTCCTTTTTTATTTGATTTATATATTTTAATTCTTAAAAAAGTTCTTTAGTATTCTAAAAATTTTAAATGAAAAAGTCTTAAAAGTATTTAATAAAAATATCGAAAAATTTATTTTAAATTTATATAAAAAACCTAAATCCAAAGACATTTCTTTTAAAAATTTTATATGTTCTATTGCTATAGAATAATTTTTTTGTAAAGTTTGCTTAGATATGTTCTTACCTAATTTACCAAGTTTATATAAAAAAAAGTCTATACAAAATTCTTTTATTTTCGGTTCGTTGAAATTTCTTTTTTGTAAATCTTTTGTTAATGTAATAAAATTGCAGAAATCATCTGTTGCATTTTTTTCAAGATTAGTTGTTATGCTGGAATTATGTTTTCTATAAAACAATAATTCATCAGAGATAAAAGCTATCTTTTTTGAGTACAAAAATACTAAACCTAAAAACGGACAATCTCCGGCACTTTTTCTCTCATCATAAAACCAAATGTTATTATCCTTTATCAAAGATGTTTTATATATTTTTGACCAAACAAAAGCACCGGCATATCCCTTATATAACCTTTCTATATCACTGTTTGCGGTTATTTTATGAATTTCTCTTATTCTGGCAGATTTATATGCGTTGTCTTCCTGAAAATAAAATTTATAACTTGCTCTTACAACATCTGCACCTGTTTCTTCTATTTTATTATACAAGACTTCTAAATAGTTTTCTGTTATCCAATCGTCGGAATCTATAAATGTTAAATATTTTGTATTAACATTTTTGATACCGGTATTCCATGCACCTAATAATCCTTTATTTTCTTGTGTGATTATTTTAAATCTTTTATCTTTTTTTGCATATTCTTGTAATATTTCCAAGGAATTATCTGTAGAACCGTCATTAATACACAAACATTCAAAATCTTTAAATGTTTGATTTATTATACTATCCAAACATTGTGTAAGATATTTTTCTACGTTGTAAACCGGTAATACTATTGTTATTTGCGCCATTTTATTTCCATTCCGCCTTACTATTTACAAAATTCTTTATATTTGAAACTACACTTACTTTGTCGTTATCAATATCTACGATATGAAAACCGTAAACATTTATAACCATTGTGTTATCTACTTTCGTAATTTGTTCCGTCATTTGTCCTTCAAAATGAACATGTCCGTGAAACCAAATTAACGGATTAAACTTTTTAAGAAAATTTTTAAAACATAAAAAGCCTTTATGACAAGTATCTTGTTTATCATGAACACCCAATATAGGTGCATGAGAAACAACGATTATTTTCTTCTTTTTTCTTCTGAATATAAAATCTTTTATTTGTTGTATTCTTATTTTTTTTGATACTTTACTTACAATTCTTGCCATTTCTTTTTCGGTATATTGATACCCTTTCATATTGTATCTCATTGAACCTTCAAAACCCACCAAGATATAGTCGGCATAAACTTCCATTCTTGCATGCAAATTTATACCGCCCAAACTGAACTGCTGTTCATCATCATAAATTTTATCGGCTATTTTTTTAAAATAATCTTTGGAAGTATCGTTATTTAATGTGGGATGGTTACCTTCTACAAAGAAGAAATATTTTCTTACACTGTCAACAATAAATTCCAAATAACTTTTAGATAAATCTCCGCAAGATACAATAAAGTCAATCTTTTTTATAACATTTGTATTTCCGATTATAAAATCTTGAAGTTTTGCATCTTCTTTATCGGATACGGCAAGAATTTTCATAAGTTATCCTTATTTTAAATTACTTTACTAAGTTTTTTATAATATCGGTAAATATCGAAGGAATAATATCAAGAAACTTTTTATCTTTATATTTTGCCATAAAGTCATGTGCGGTAAAATCAAAACCGACATCGTGTCCCGCCTGCTGACTTAAAAAATATTTATGTTTTTGTATCCATACATACAAGTCGGTATAAGTTCTGTTTGCGAATTTAGATAAAATTTTTTCTTCTTTCATTAATTCTACGGCAGGCAAAAATCTTTCGGCATACCATTTGTAAGATACAAACATTATTGATCTTTTTATAAGTTCACCGTTATTATAATTTTCTTTAAAATCCAATATTTCCTGGTTTAATATTGCATAACTTTTTAATTCGGTAACTTTTAAAGGATGTATTAAAATTTTATTATTTAACATTGTTGCTTTTTGAAAAGCGTTTTCTTCCAACTTTATCAAAAACTTTTTTGTGCTTTCCGAATCGAAAGTATAATTTTTATCTTTTGATAATTCAAAATCAAATTTAATTTCCGTAACATCGGCATCTATATATTTTGCTTTAAATTCATTTTTAGCTACTGCAACTCTGTGATGACCGTCTATAATGAAATAGTTATCCAACATTTGGTAAACCTGTATCGGTTCCAAATTTATACCTTTTTCCATTAAAGATTTTATGTATTCGTATCTGGATGAACCGTCGCTACGTTTCGGCAGCAATGTTTCGGAAAAATCTAAATATCTTCCCAAACTGCCTATAATTTTATCTATAGGTATTGCCTGGATTCCTTTTGATTTTAATGTATATACCGGCACATTCTTTTCTATTGCAGAAAAATCTACTAATATTCCGTCTTTATCGTTTGCCATTTTTACCTCTATAAAATAAAAAATATGGGTAGAGAGGGAATTGAACCCTCACGGCTCTTGCGAGCCTCAGGATTTTAAGTCCTGTGCGTCTGCCAGTTCCGCCATCCACCCATATTCACTACACTTATTAAAAAAAACATATTGCAACTAATATTGAGAAATTATACATTTTTTTTATAAAGCTGTCAAAAAATTGCGGAGCAATTTTTAGCTTAAAGTTTAAAGCTTATAGTTTATGTTTTTCGGTAAAAATTTGTGAAGCAAAATTTTCTATTATTTTAAATGTTTTAAAGCATTGATTGCTCTTTGGTGATTTGGATTCAATCTCAATGCAAGTTCAAACATTTTTTCCGCTTCAAAATATTTACCTTTAGCATATAAAATTAATCCTTCTTTATATTTTTCATCCGCTAATTTCTCATCTATTAAAATATTTTCTTCTTGGGGTTCTTGTATATTTTTTTGTTCCCGCTTTGCAGTATTTTTTAAAGATTTTGTTATTTCTTTTACAGACTTATCTATATATTCTTTTGCGGAAGAATAATAATTAAAAGATGTGTTTGTATATTGTGATTTCTTTAAAAATTCCTGCAATTTTTCCATATATTTTATACATTCAACCCACTGTTTGTTTTTATATAAAATTATTCCGTTCTTAAGTAAAGTGTTTGCCTCATATTCGAATTGTTTTTTCTTTTGTTCTTCAATCGAATTGGTTACAATTTCATTTACTTTATTGTAATATTCCGTGATTTCTTTGTTTTTATTATCAAATTGAAGGTATTTCATCCATTCTTTTAAACATTGATCGTAATTTCCTTCATAATAATTTTTGTAACCTGCCCAGTAAGCATACTCATCAAAATCAGTATCAAAACTTGAAGAAGATTTTTCTTTCATCATTTTCTTTATTTTTTCAAAATAAATATTCGGAGATTCGTATGTGGGATAATCCATTATAATTTTTTGTAAAATATCTGTTGAATACAAGTATTGTTTTTTATTATAAAAATCTTTTGCTTTATCAAACATTTCTTGTGCTTGTTGTTGTGAAAGTCTGTCTTGATTCAACGCTGCCTGTGCTTCTTTTTCCAATTCATTTTTCAATCTTTTTTTCTTATTCCATCTGTACGACAAAGAAAACCTGTTTATTAAATCAAGTTCATTGAAATCTATAGAATAGTTTACGGTAAATGCGGAAATATTTATACCGAAACCGGCTGTAATATGTTCCGGATAATAACCGCATCTTACAGCATATTTTTCTATAAACTTATATTCAAGTCCCGCAAAAAGTTCGTTATAAGAATCTTCGTTTACTATATCCAAAGATAATGTTAAAGTATCTTTTGTTTCAAGCCTGTATATTATCGGTATTTCCATTAAAGTTGACAATCTGAATATATATTGAAAATCTTCTTTGTATTCATCAAGTTTTATACCGGTACCGACAATGTTTTGCATAGATAAACCTACGCCGAATTTTGCCCGGGTATATTTTATGTCCACATTATCAAAATATTTTGATAAACCTATATCCGTTGCAAAACCGCCATTTTTTTTAGCATATAAATCATAATAAATATACTTTAAATTTATACCTATAGAAGTATCTATAGGCTTTATTGTTGTCGCAGCCGAAAGCACATATGCCCATTGATTTGTTTTAACTGTTTTAGGATTATCAAACGCATCTTGCCTTATTTCAACATCACCGCTTGCCAAATCTATAGCGGAAAAGCCTAAAAAGAAATTATCTAAAAGTCTGTAATTAATTGCCGCAGCATTGTACGATGTTCCGTCAAACAAATTGTATCTTGATAAAGACACATTGTTATAATCGAAATATCCCAACAATGAACTGTTATGATATATTACGGAAGGATCATCTAATGAATTTAATGCTGTTTCTCCTTGAGAAAATGCGACAACAGAAGGTCCGTGAGAGAGAAAATTTTTTCTTTTCCCGGTGGCATATATGTTTTGAACAACAAATATAGATATTATTAAAACTAAAATTATTTTATTATTAACAATCTGCATCTTTCGGTTTTACTTCCGCCATCCGAATATTTTTTCTTTATTACACACAAATATGTTCCGTTATACAATATGTTACCGTAATCATCTTTACCGTCATAAACAATTTCGTTGTTACCTTGTGACAGATTAGCTTTTACTGTATGATATATTTTGTCCCCGTATTCCGAATATATATCAAGTTCGGCTTTACCTTCTTTACTCATTTCAAAAAATATTCTTGTAGTTTGTCCTTTCTGAGGATTAAACGGATTAGGTGCATTATAAACTTTTTTAATTTCACCCAAAGTAACAAAATCAAAAGTTATGGGATTTAACATTTTTATACCATACTGATTTTCCACCTCTACTCTCCAATAATATCTTGTTCTCGGAGAAAGATTTCCGGCTGTATAAAAATCTTCGGTCGCCAAATCGTATTGTTGCATGGAATTTTCATCTGTTCCTAAAAACAAAGTATATTTTAATATATCGCTTTCAACACCTTTGGCAACAGTCCAGCGAAAATTTAAATTTGTATTAGAGTTTCCTTTTCCGTCCTGCAAACTAAGATTTAAATTTTTAAAAGAATGAGGTCTTTCACTGACTATAATAAGTTTTGTCGGTGAGATATATTCATCGGGATAATTTTCGTTATCCGCAACGACATAATATTCGTAATTTCCGTATTCTAAAGGTAATTCCATATTAAACAAATTATTTCCCGAAGGATTAAAAAGTTTTTCCGTCCAAGAATCCGACGAACTTTGTTTTCTGTAATACAATTTCGGATATCCTTCCGATATTTCGTTACCATACTTATCGTTATATTTAATTTGTAAAAAAACATCATTTTCGCTTTTGATACTGATTATATCTTTTATGCTGTCATCGGATATTAAAACATTATCGGTGTTAGGTATGTAATCCAAAAGTGTAAAAAAAGATTGTTCGGATTGTTTTTCTTCTTGAGGATTTGTTGTTTCATACTTCAGTTCGGACAAGCCGACATAATCTATGTAAGAATCCACGTTAAGCCAAGCATTTTGTTGGGAAAATTCTGCAACTTTTTGTTCTATTTGAACTTCTTTCTCGTCGACAGACATACTATTGGCATATATATTTGATACAAAGATTATTAGAGATAAAATTATTAAACGAAAAAACTTCATATGCATAAAAAAATCGGGGTGACTGGACTTGAACCAGCGACCTCTCCCACCCGAAGGGAGCGCACTAGCCAACTGTGCTACACCCCGACCAACTATTCCAGAATATCTAAAATTTCTTTTAATTCCTGTTTTATTTCTTCAAGAATTTTTGAATCGGAAACGCCAACCTGCATATTAGACATATTTTTTTTTCTTCTGTCAACAGTAAGGCATTTTTTTACACCTTCTATTGTATACTTCTTATTATACAATAAATCTTTAATTTTTTTAATAAGTTCGACATCCAAAGGAGAATATTTTCTTATTCCGGAATGCCTTTCCGGCTTAAGTTGTTTAAACTCGGTTTCCCAATATCTCAACGTGTGAGCGGGAACATCCGTTCTTTCGGATACTTCACTTATATTTAAATATTTTTTGTCCGGTTCAAACATTGAATATCTCTTTAGATTGTTTAAATTTTATTTTCTTTTTCGGTTCTATAAGTATCGTATCACCCGTTTTTGGGTTTCTCCCCTTTTTGGCTTGTGTAACCAACAAATTAAAACTTCCAAAACCTGTAATTACTACCTTTTCACCGTTTACTATTGCGTTCAACATTTCATCAAACAATTTATTTACAACTATAGTTGCCTCTTTTTTTGAAGGCATTATTTTTGCTATTTTTTCTATTAAATCGTTCTTAGTCATTTTTTATTCCTCATTCAGCTTTCGGACTTCTTGTCATTAAATCATATACGGCTTTTTTAGCATCTTTATTGTTAAACAAAACTTCATAAACTTGATTTATTATCGGTAAATCTATATTTAATTTTTTGCCTAATTGATAAGCACTCATACAAGTTTTTACACCTTCGGCAACCATTTTAAGTTCTTGTTCGGCTTGTTCCAATGTTTTACCTTTTGCCAACATCTCACCGAGATTTCTGTTTCTTGAATGTTTTGAAAAACAAGTAACCATTAAATCTCCCACACCCGAAAGTCCGTAAAAAGTTTTTTCTTTACCGCCCAAAGCAACACCTAAATTTATAAGTTCTATTAAACCTCTGGATATTATTGCAGCTTTAGTATTATCTCCGAAATGAAGTCCGTCTATTATACCGCCTGCTACCGCAAAAACATTTTTTAAAGATGCACCCAACTCAACACCGACTATATCGTCTTGCGTATAAACTCTGAAATAATCGTTCATAAACAAATCTCTGACTTTTACGGCAAGAGATTCGTTCTTTGATGCGGATGTTACGGCGGTAGGAATTTGTTTTGATACTTCTTCGGCATGACTCGGTCCTGATAATGCAACTATTTTGTCTTTCGTATCCGGATAAATTTCTTCTATTATCTGAGATACTCTTAGCAATGTTTCGTTTTCTATACCTTTTGTTGCACTGATTATAAGTTTTTTTCCTAAATCAATATTTAATTTCTTTATAGACATTACGGTTGATCTTAGAAAATGAGAAGGTACAACAAATAATACGGCTTCCGTTTCATTTATAATATTTAAATCACTTGAAATAACAACACTTTCCGGAATGGTTGCCCCGCCGATAAACGGAATTATTCTTTCTTTATCCAATTTTTCCGCAGCTTCTTTATTTATTTCCCAAAGATAAACTTTATGCCCGTTATTTGCCAACAAACATGCAAGTGTTGTTCCCCAAGAACCGGCGCCTAAAACTGATATCTTCATTTTTTGCCTCTTATTATTTTATGGTTTTAGTTCCAAATATTTTATTTTCCGTTCCGTTTAATAGTCTTTTTATATTGCCGATATGACGAATTACGACTAAAATTGCAATTATACCGGAAAAGACTATAAGTTCGGGAAAAGAATCTAAACAATATAAACTTATCGGCAACATCATTGCCGCAATAATGGATGCTAACGAAACATATTTGAATATTGCCAATATAATAACAAACGTTATAAAACAAATTAATACGGATAAAGGATTCAATGCTAAAAATACGCCGCAAGCCGTTGCAACACCTTTTCCGCCTTTAAAGTTTAAAAACACGGTAAATATATGACCGATTATCGTAACAAGAGCAACAGCTATTACTATCAAAGAAAATTCGGGATTTATTAATTTTACAAAATATATTGGAATAAACCCTTTCAAAACATCTAAAATCAAAGTCAAAATTCCTAAAGGTTTACTTATGGTTCTATAAACATTTGTGGCACCGGGATTTCCAGAACCTACGGTTCTGATATCAATATGTTTAAATAACTTTGCAATTATATATCCAAAAGGTATTGCTCCGCATAAATATGCAAATATTAAATATAAAATTATTTTTAACATCTTAAAAAATACCCCAGATTATTTGAAGATTGGAAGATTGGAAGCTAAGCTGTAAAATCGCCATGCGATTTTTAATTTTTTATAGATTCTGAATCGAGTTCAGAATGACACCGATGAGATCCCGCATCAAGTGCGGGATGACATTTCTTCTAATCTTCTATTCTTTCGAACCTATCCATCTCCATTCATCAACTTTTTGTAAAACAAAAAGTTTCTATCCCTCTATACTTCTATTCCTCTATACCTCAAATTTTTGCTTTGCAAAAATTTATTCTTTAAACTTCTCTTTTGAAATTTCTCTGAATTTCAAAATTATCGGTGTTCCTTTAAAAGAAAACCTTTCTCTTAATATGTTTTCCAAATATCTTTTATATGAAAAATGCACCAATTCCAAATCGTTTACGGCAATTCTAAATGTCGGCGGTTTTGATACGGGTTGTTCTATATCTTTTATTTTTAAAACTTTACCTTTTCTTGAAAAAGGAGTTTTATCCGTAGCATATCTGATTGCTTCGTTAAGTTCTTCCTGCGGAACCATTTTGGAATATTCTTTATAAATTGCAGGTGCAAGTTTAAATATTCTGTCTACTCTTTGTCTTGTTTTTGCAGAGATAAATATAATATCTGCCCAATCCAAAAACTTTAATTTTTCTTCCAACTGCTGTTGAAACATTCTTATTCTGTCTTCTTTATCTTCTATCAAGTCCCATTTATTTACGGCTATTATGCACGGCTTTTTCTTTTCTATAATCATTCCCAATATTTTGGCTTCGGTTTCACCTATACCTTGTTCGGCATCCGCTACAAGAACGGCAATGTCCGCTTCATCCATGGCATAGTTTGTACTTAGTGTAGACAAATATTCCAAATCATCTTTTTGTTTGTTTCCTCTGTGAAGACCGGCAGTATCTATCAACAAATAATCCGTATCTTCGTATGTTGCATGAACGGAAAGAGAATCTCTTGTTGTTCCCGGAATATTGTGAACTATACATCTGTTTTGTTGTGTTATGGAATTTACCAACGAAGATTTACCTACATTAGGTTTACCCACAAATATTATTTTTAACAAATTATCTTGTTTTTCAACGACATCGTTATCGCCTATCATTTCACATATCGCTTCAAGCAATTCAACCATATTTCTGCCGTGTGTAGATGATACGGATATAATATTTTCAAAGCCCAACTGATAAAATTCATAACTTTTTACTTCTTCGGCAAATGTATCTATTTTGTTTACAACAAGTATTACGGGTTTTTTGCTTGCTCTTACGGATTTTGCAATTACGGGTTCAAAAGGATGGATACCCGATTTACCGTCAACAACAAACAAAATAATATCGGAACTTTCTATTGCCAAGTTTAATTGTTGGCTCATGGATTCCGAAAATTCCGAAGTTTCCGTACTCCAACCCGCAGTGTCGGTAACAATGAAATGTTTATCTTTCCAAGCTACTTCATAATCGTTTCTGTCTCTTGTTGTTCCCGCAATATTGTGAACGATAGCTTTTTTCTTACCTATAAATCTGTTAAACAATGTTGACTTGCCGACATTCGGTCTGCCGACAATCGCAACTTTTTTGTACATTAAAACCTCTGTAAATTAATTTTCGATTATTTCTTTTTTCCTTGATTTTGTTTTGCCATATTTTTATAAGTTTCAAATCTTGCCACTTCTTTAAACGGTAATACTTTTTTAGAAAGATTAACTATTTTTTCTCCTTCTACATCCGCATGTTTTATACTAAATGCGGTTAACGCTTTATTTAAAGCACCGGTCTTCATATTTTCTTCTATAGAAAACAAAGGTTTTATCACAAATTTTTTCGGTGTTTTATATATTTCTTTTGCTTTTTCTATTTCCATATCGGAAAATTCATACTTTAATGCAGCAACAAGTGATTGTTCGGCATTATACAATATTTTTATTTCAAAATATTTTTTGTCCGCATTAATAGAACCTAAAGAAAGAATTTTTGCCTTTTCCGAATTTTCATCATAAGCTTTCTCTGCTTGAAGAGAATTTAGTTTATCTATTTTGGGTTGCATAGTCGAAACTACGGTTTGTGCTATTTTTGCTTTGTTTTCACTCTTTTTTAATGAACTGTCAAAATTATCCAACTCCGGTTTTATTTCGTTCTTGACTGCTTCAATTTCCTGTAAAACTTGTTCTACAGACTTTTTTTCTTCTTTAATAACTATTTCTTTAACTTCAACATTGTTTGCGGTTTTTTCCTGTTTTATGGTCGCAGTATCAACCGCAACTTCGTTATGTATTGTATCACCTGCTATTTTAGCCGTTGTTGTACTTACTTCGGTAACACTTGCAGAACTTACATTTACTTCGTTTTGATTAACTAAAGCAATATCCGATTGAACATCTTTAGCCTTTTCATCTGTGCTTTTTTTTGCATTCTTCTTTGCTTCTTTTTTAGCTTTTTTATCTGCTTCTTTTTTTGCTTTTTCTTCAGCTTTTTTATCTTTTTTAGATTTTACAGTTTCATCTTTAACAGTTTCTTCTTCCGACTCTGCATTTACAACTGGAATGTTTTTTTCAAGCTCCTCTTTTTTTTCAATTTTCTCGCTTTTTTCAGCTTTTTCTTTTTCCATTTTTTCAAGTTTTTCTTTTACTTTGGCATCTATGAGTTCTGCTTCTTTTTTTGCATTCTGTTCTTGTTGCAATTCATACAAATAGTTTCTTGCAATATCGGAATCCATTTTTACAATCAACTTAATATTTACAGCCTGTTGGTTACCTTTTTTCATGAATACTTTTTTGTTTTTCACTTCAACTTTAGCAACATCTTTTACGAATTGATTATATTCTTTTTTTGATAATTTATAATCTTTTATTTTAATATCGGACTTTTCTATAGCTTGTTTTGTTAACCTTTCTATTAACGAAGACACTATTTCATCTTGTGACTTATTTGAAGGAATATCATCCGTTGCTTCGACTTTATAATTTTTTACTTGAGCAAAACAAATACTACCGACAAATAAAAACATTAACGCTAAGCTAATAACTTTTCTCATGTCTTTCCTCCGTTAATCTATATCTTTTAGTTTTTTATAAATAAATTTTATATTTTTTTTAAGCTCTGCAAGAGTTCCGGAATTATCTATTGTAATATCTGCCAATTTCATTTTATCCTCTATCGGCATTTGTAATGCTATCCTTTTGGTAGCCTCTTCTTTTGAAAGATTATCTCTTTTCATAAGTCTTGACAGCTGCAAATGGTATTTTGCATATATAACAATAACTTTATCACAAATTCTGTCCAATCCCACTTCAAAAAGTAAAGGAGCATCAACTATAATGTCGGTAACATTATATTTTTTTGCTATTATCTCGTTTGTTTTTCTTATTATGTGAGGATGGATTATTCTTTCAAGTTCTATTTTTGCCTGTTTATCGTTAAAAACAATTTCACCTAACTTTTTTCTGTTCAAAGAACCGTCGTCCTTTAATACATCCGTTCCGAACGTACCGACAATATCTTTCAAACATTTGCTGTCTTTAGTAGTTAATGTTCTCGATATTTTATCGGCATCGATTATATAACAACCGAGTTGTTTAAATATTTTAGATGATTGACTTTTTCCGGTAGCTATGCTTCCCGTAAGCCCGATTATCATTTTATACCTTCCATTTCTGCCCAATTACTACCTGTTTTTACTTCCACCAACAAAGGAACATCCAACTTTACCGCATGTTCCATCTCATATTTTAGCATATTTATAACAATATTTTCTTCTTCTTTAGGCACTTCCAATAATAAATCATCATGAACCTGTAAAAGTATCTTGGATTTCAAGTTTTGTTCTTTTAACTTTTTGGATACATTTATCATTGCTATTTTAATAATATCCGCCGATGTTCCCTGAACAGGAGTATTAAGAGCCATTCTTTCACCGAAAGATACTATCTGTTTATTGGAAGAATTTATCTCCGGAATATATCTTATTCTTCCGGTAATTGTTTTAACATATCCTTTTTGTTTTGTTTCTTCTATTATTTTATTAGACCAGTTCCTTATACCGGAATATTTTGAAAAATAGCTGTCTATATACTCTTTTGCCTGTTTAACAGGAATATCCAACTGTTTGGATAAGCCGAACGAAGATATACCGTAAACTATACCGAAATTTATGGATTTGGCCGCCATTCTTTGCTGTTTTGTAACATCTTCTTTTTTAGATATATTAAAAACTTCCATAGCGGTTGCAGTATGAATATCTTGACCGGAACAAAAAGCTTTAATTAAGTTTGCATCTTTGGATATGTGTGCTAAAGATCTTAAATCTATTTGAGAATAATCTGCAGAAACAAAAATTTTCCCTTCATCTGCTACAAAAACTTTCCTGAATTTTCTGCCGTATTCCGTTCTTATAGGAATATTTTGTAAGTTCGGATCCGAAGAAGAAAGTCTGCCTGTTGTTGTAACCGCCTGATTAAATATTGTGTGTATTCTTTCTCCTTCAATTTCGGTAAATCTTATGACCGAATCAACATAAGTAGTTTTTAATTTTTGTAATTCTCTGTATTTTAATATTTCGTTAGCAATATCATATTGAGAAAGTTCAGCCAAAACGGATTCATCGGTTGAATAACCTGTTTTAGTTTTTTTAATTACAGGCAAATTCATTTTTTCAAACAATATTGTTGCCAGCTGTTTAGGTGAATTTATATTAAATGTTTCTCCTGCCAAATTATAGATATTTTGTTCAAGAACAGATATTGCATTTGTTAATTCTTTATCAAAATCATTTAAAAAGTTTTTATCTGTCTTTATACCGATATTTTCCATTTCATATAATACTTGAACTATCGGCATTTCTATATCAAAAAATAAAGATGACAAATTATTTTTTTTCAGTTCGTTTGTTAATACATCTTTTAAATTATAAAGGCTTACGGATTTTGAACATGAATATTGTGCCAATGTTTCTATATCAAGGTTATCGGCTTTTATTTTTTTTGTTCCTTTGGAAAAAATTTCTTCGTCTGTTTTTATATAAAAATTCAAATACTTTAATGCCAACTGTTCTGTTGTATGTTGTTGTGAAGGATTTATACAATAAGATGCTATCATAACGTCAAAAGATATATTTTTGAGTTCTATATTTAATGTTTTAAGTATATGTTTAACAAACTTTAAATCGCAACCTATAAAATTTATATTTTCATTTTCAAATACAGATTTAAAAATTTCAATAAAATCTTGTTCCGGAACCTGTTGCAATATAAAATCGCTATGATTTACGGGAATATAATAATTGTTGTCTTGTCCGTAACAGAAAGAAACTCCCACCAACAAATCCTGCATTATTCCGGAACCTGCGGTTTCTATGTTTATTGCTATTTCTTTTTGTTGTAATAACTGTTGTTTAAGCTCGGTTGCCTTTTCTGTAGTATCGACTATTTTTACAATATTTTTTATTTCTTTATGTATAACTTTTTGTTCTGCAATTTTTTCTTCTTGTTTATCTTGTTGTCGGTTCACTTGAAAAGTTATCTGTTGTGAACGATTAGGAATAAAGCTGTATAATTCATACTCTTTAAAAAACTCTTTTGCCGTTTCTGTTTCAAACAAATTGTCGTTATATTGTAATTTTTCCACAGAAACATCTATAGGAACATTAAGTTCAAGTTGTACAAGCTTTTTACTTAACAAAACATCGTTTGCACCGTCTTTAATTGCTTGTGATATTTTACCTTTAATCGAATCGGCATTTGCAATAATATCTTCAACACTGCCGTAAGTGTTTATAAGTTTTACTGCTGTTTTTTCCCCTATACCTTTAACTCCGCAAACATTATCACAATTGTCGCCCATTAAAGCCAACATATCTACAACTTTATCGGGATATAAACCGTATTTTTCATAAACTTTTTGACTGTCGAACATTATATTTTTAGATTCGTTCCAAATATGAATATTGTCGTTTACCAACTGAAACAAATCCTTATCACCCGTAACAATAACAACTTTTATACCTTCTTTTTCGGCTTTTTTCGCAACCGTTCCTATAACATCGTCGGCTTCAAAGCCCGCCATTTCAAAAGAAGCAAGTTGCATAGCGTTAACAGCCTGTCTTGCTATAGGCATTTGTTTTATTAAATCTTCATCCAACTGTTTTCTGTTTGCTTTGTATATCGGAGATAATTGATGTCTGAAATTTTTTGACGGATGATCGAAACATACTGCAATGTAGTCCGGTTTTTGTTCGTTTTTTACTTTATTGATAAGTTTTATGAAACCATAAACGGCATTCGTAGGAACACCTTTTGATGTCGTTAACGGTCTTATAGCATGGTATGCTCTATGAATATATGCACTTGCATCTATGATATATAAAACTTTGTCCACAATAAAAAATACTCCGTATTTTTTAGCTTAAAGGCTTAATGGGTGAATGGCTTAAAGGCTTTAACTACGAGTCGTTGCACGGAATGTTTGCCAACATTGCAATGGCAAATCATCCGAAGATCCCGTATCAAGTACGGGATGACAAACTTTTCACCCTTTCACCAACAAATTGTTTACAATTTGTGTTCAGCTATTCACCAAACTTTTTATTCTATAAAAAGTTTTTATCCTTCTATAAAGTGTTGGGCGGAAATTGCCGCTATAGCTCCGTCACCCGCGGCGGTAACTACCTGTCTCAATATTTTTTGTCTTACATCTCCGCAAGCAAAAATTCCTTCTATTGAAGTGTTCATATTGTCATCGGTTACGATGTAACCTGCTTCGTTTAACTTTATTTTTGTGTTTTCCAAAAATTTTGTATTCGGCAACCAACCGACAAAGACAAAAACGCCGTTAACATTCAACGGTGACGAAATGTTATTTTTAACATTTTTTAACATCACTTGTTCCACCGAAATATTACCTGAAATTTTTTCTACTACGGAATCGAATATTATATTTATTTTAGGTTCCGCAAAAACTTTTTCCTGCAAAATTTTTGCCGCTCTGAATTGGTCTCTTCTGTGAATTAAATTAACTTTTGTAGCAAATTTCGTTAAATACAATGCTTCTTGTAATGCCGAATCTCCGCCGCCGACAACTGCAATTTCTTTGTTTCTGAAAAAAGGTCCGTCGCAAGTAGCACAATAAGATACACCTTTACCTATAAATTCTTGTTCTCCTTCAACGCCTAACTTTCTGAAATTTGCTCCGCTTGCTATAATAATCGTTTTAGTAAAATATTCTTTTTTGTCCGAAAGTATAACTTTTTTTATCGCATCATCGGTTTCCATAAAAGAAACCTCACCGTAAACTATTTCACATCCGAAAGTTCTTGCCTGTTTTTCCATTTTCATGGCAAGCTCAAACCCGTTAATACCTTCTTCAAAACCGGGATAATTTTCAAGATGATCGGTTATTGCGATTTGCCCGCCGCAACCTGCTTTTTCTATAAGTAAAGTTTTAAGCCTTGCTCTTGAAGCATATATTGCAGCCGACATACCGGAAGGTCCGCCGCCGACTATTATAACATCATATATCATATTTTATTCTCTCTGTTTTAATATTTTTTCTATAGTAATTTTTTTATATCTTTTTGCCAAAGTTCTGCCACACCCGGAGCAAAGCCTACAAATTTGTTATAAATTTCCCCGTTCTTATCTATTATAAAGAATTGAGGTATGGACGATATTTTATAATTTGCTATAACTTTTTTATCACTTAACAATATAGGATAACTCATTTTCTGTTTCTTCAGAAATTTAGCTATTGTATCTTTATCTTCCTGCAAATTTATACCTAACACTACAAAATCTTCGTTATCTTTATACTGTTCATATAGCTTTTCCACTTCCGGAATAGAAGCTCTGCAGGGAGGGCACCAAGTTGCCCAAAAATCTATAAATACGACTTTACCTTTATAATCGGATAAAGATACCGGTTTACCTTCCAAATCCTGCAAAGTAAAATCGGGAGATATTTCCGCACAAGAAAAAGAACAACATGCAACTACAAACAATAACAAGACAAAAAGTTTTTTATAAAACATTATTTAACTCCTGCTCTATAGCGGTTTTAGGTCTGAAGCCGACCATTTTATTTATTGCTTTTCCGTCTTTAAATATTATAAGGCAAGGAATAGATGTTATTTGAAACTGCGATGACAATGACATATTTTCATCGGTATTAACTTTACCGACTTTAATTTTGCCGTCATATTCTTTTGCTATTTCATCTACTACAGGCAACAACATTTTGCAAGGTCCGCACCATGGAGCCCAAAAATCAAGCAATACGGGAACATCCGATTTTACAACTTCTTGTTCAAAATTTGCTTCCGTTATAACTATTTCTGCCATTTTATGCCTCCGTAATTTATTATTTTTTATATTGATTAGATTATACTAAAAACGGCACTAAATTGCCAAAGACAAATTAGCAATTAGTAATTAGTAATTATTAATTAGTAATTAATGTAAGGACAGAAAAAAACTGAAATATTTGTTTGTGAAACGAAGAAATTCCGAGCTGTAGTGTACAAAAGTGTACACGGTACATGAAGCTCGGAATTTCAAAGTTGTAACTAAAATTTTTCAGTTTTTTATTTATCAAGCTTATAATGAGTTTGTATGCTGCAAACTTCCCAATCATAATTTCTTTTTGCCCTTATCGCTTCAATACTTGCTCTGGCTGCGGCAAGTGTTGTTACTATAGGAACATTATACATTAAAGCTGTTCTTCTGATACTGTAACCGTCGTGATGACTCTTTTGTCCGGACGGTGTATTTACTATCAAAGCAACTTCTTTGTTGGAAATTATATCAACGACATTAGGTCTTCCTTCCTGGATTTTGTGAACTTCTTTTACATCAAGTCCGTTTTCTTTAAAGAATTCCGCAGTGTGTTTTGTTGCTATAACACTAAATCCAAGGTCTATAAAATCTTTTGCAATTTCAAGACCTTTCGATTTATCTCTTTGACCCAAACTTATAAATACTGTTCCCGAATCGGGCAATATTGTACCTGAAGCAAGTTCGGCTTTAGCAAATGCTTTACCGAAATCTTTATCTATACCCATAACCTCACCGGTACTCTTCATTTCAGGACCTAAAACGGTATCAACATTAGCAAATCTTATCCATGGCAACACAACTTCTTTTACACATGTATAATCTATATGTTTTAGTTGACCGTTCAAATATTCCGCGGGAATTAAATCTTTAACCGCTTTTCCTATCATAACTTTTGAAGCAAGTTTTGCCAAAGGATAACTTATAGCTTTTGAAACAAACGGAACCGTTCTTGAAGCTCTCGGGTTTGCTTCCAAAAGGTAAGGAATACCGTTTTTAACGGCATACTGAATATTCATTAATCCTTTAACATTAATTTCTCTTGCCAAGTTTATTGTATGTTCTTTTATTTTTGTTATTACATCTTTAGATAAAGTGTGTGTAGGAAGAACGCAAGCGGAATCTCCGGAATGGATACCTGCCTGTTCGATATGTTCCATAATACCTGCAATATACACATCTTTACCGTCGGAAAGTGCATCAACATCTATTTCTATAGCGTTATCAAGATACTTATCTATAAGGATAGGTTTACCTTCACTTACATCGGTAGCTTTTGAAATGTATGTTTCAAGATGATTCTCATCGTAAACAATTTCCATGGCTCTACCGCCCAACACGTAAGAAGGTCTTACCATTACCGGATAACCGATTTTACTTGCTATAGCTTTAGCTTCTTCAAATGTTGTTGCAGTACCGGAATCCGCTTGAGGAATATTCAATTTTTTCAACACTTTACTGAATATTTTTCTGTCTTCTGCCATATCTATAGATTCAACGGATGTTCCCAAAATTTTGAGTCCTGCCTTATTTAAAGCTGATGCTAAATTTAAAGGAGTCTGTCCGCCGAACTGAACAACAACACCTTCCGGTTTTTCTTTATCCGCAATATTTAAAACATCTTCCACCGTTAACGGTTCAAAATAAAGTTTGTCTGCAGTGTCGTAATCGGTAGAAACGGTTTCAGGGTTACAATTTACCATTATTGTTTCATACCCTTCCTGTTTTAAGGAAAGCACTGCATGCACACAACAATAGTCGAACTCTATACCCTGACCTATTCTGTTGGGACCTGCACCCAAAATCATAACTTTTTTCTTCTTATCGGAAACAACTACATCGTCTTCATCTTCATAAGTTGAATAGTAGTATGCGGTTTTAGCTTTAAATTCTCCGCCACAAGTATCTACAAGTTTGTATACGGGAATAATTTTTAATTCTTTTCTTAATGCTCTTATTTCTTCTTCTTTTTTGCCTGTAGCTATTGCTATTTGTTTATCTGAAAATCCGAACTGTTTTATTCTTCTTAAAAGAAGTTTTTGATCTTCCCCTTTCAATTTGAATATGTTGGGAATTTCGCTTTCCATATCAACAATTTCTTTTATTTGATTTACGAACCACTGATCTATTTTACATACATTGAAAATATCGTCAACGGACATTCCGAGCTTCAAAGCGTATCTTATTACATAAATTCTGTCGCAGTTTGGTGTTGCAAGTTTTGCGGTAACAATTTCCAAAGCTTTTTTCTTCGCTTCATCCGTACCCAACTCAAGAAGTTTGTTTAACTCTTTATCTATACCTACATTTTCAAGACCGTAACCGCTTCTTTTAACTTCCAATCCTCTTATAGCTTTTTGCAATGCTTCTTTAAATGTTCTGCCCAACGCCATTGTTTCACCAACGGATTTCATTGCTGTCCCGAGTGTTTGGTTTGTATCACCGAACTTTTCAAAAGCAAATCTCGGAATTTTTATAACATGATAATCTACCGTCGGTTCGAAACTTGCAGGGTTAGGAGCCGTAATATCATTTGTAAGTTCATCCAATGTGTATCCTACCGCCAACAAACTTGAAATTTTTGCTATAGGAAAACCCGTAGCTTTTGATGCCAAAGCCGATGAACGGCTTACACGAGGGTTCATTTCTATAACAACAAGTCTTCCGTCTTTAGGATTTTGTGCAAACTGAATATTTGCACCGCCGTGTCTCATACCGATAACTCTTAGTATTCTGAACGAATCTTGTCTGATTTTTGCATATTCTTTTGCGGTAATTGTCATTGCAGGTGCAACGGTAATGGAATCTCCGGTATGAACACCCATCGGATCAACATTTTCTATTGAACATATTGCAATACAATTATCTTTTCTGTCTCTCATAACTTCCATTTCAAGTTCTTTCCAACCTAAAACGGACTCTTCTATTAAAACTTCGCTTATAGGGCTTGCCTGAAGTCCCGCCTGAACAATTTCTTCAAACTCTTCTTTTGTCCATGCTGTTCCGGAACCTACACCGCCCAAAGTAAACGAAGGTCTTATAATAACGGGAAAACCTATGGATTCCGCAATTTCTCTTGCTTCTTTCATGTTGTAAGCATAACCGCTTTTCGGTAAATCAAGGCCGATACTTTCAACCATTTTTTTGAAAAGTTTTCTGTCTTCCGCTTTTGAAATGGTATCAAAATCCGCACCGATAAGTTCTACATTATGTTTAGCCAAAATACCTTTTTCGGCTAAGGCTACAGCCAAGTTTAATGCTGTCTGGCCGCCGAGTGTAGGAAGAATGGCATCCGGTTTTTCTTTTTCAATAATTTTTTCAACAATTTCCGGAACCAAAGGTTCAATATATGTTGCATCGGCAAATTCGGGGTCTGTCATAATTGTTGCAGGGTTGGAATTTACCAAAACAACTTTATATCCTTCTCCTTTTAAAGCTTTTATTGCTTGTACTCCGGAATAATCGAACTCACAAGCTTGACCTATAACGATAGGTCCCGAACCAATTATAAGTATTTTTTTTAGATCTGTTCTTTTAGGCATTTTTTTCCACCATATCAAAGAAATTTTTAAACAAGTATCCGGTTTCGTCTGAATCTAAAGAAGGATAAAACTCCACTGCGAAATTGTTACCTTTTTTATTGGCAAAACCTGCGACCGTCCCATCATATAAATTTATATGTGTTACTTGTAAATTTTCGTTTTGTTCTATTGAGTTTTTGTCCGTATAATAACCGTTATTCTGAGATGTTATTGCTATTTTGTTTGTATTAATATCTCTAACGGGATAATTTGCTCCTCTGTGACCTATTTTGTGTTTTACCACTTTTGCACCGTTGGCAAGTGCCAAAACCTGTGAACCGAAACCGATAGCAAATACAGGCATATCCGGACATTTTTGTATTATTTGTTTAACCGTATCAATTGCATAACTTGAATTTGCCGCATATCCCGGACCGCTTGATAAAAATATACCCTGCGGACATTCTTTTAAAATTTCGTCTGCCGTTGCGGTTGCGGGAAATACCGTAACCTTATAGTCTTGAGATGTAAAAGTATCTATAAAACTTTTCGGACAACCGTAATCTATTATTGCGATTTTTTGTTTTTTACCGTTTTCGTTTAAAGAATATTTTTCTTTACATGTTACGGTTTTAACCAAATCCTGTTTATCGTTTGCGACAACTTTTGCAAGTTTTGATTTTAAACTTTCAACATCAAAATCTTTTGTTGATACTATAGCTTTTTGAGTACCGTTTTCTCTTATATGTTTTATTAAAGCTCTCGTATCAAATCCTTCCATTGCAACTACATTGTCTTTAACAATTTGGTCCTGCATTGAACCTTCTGCTCTCCAATTGGAATATCTTTTGCTGTATTCCTTAAAAAAAAGCCCGGTAGCTTGAATAGCTCCGGACTGAAAATCTTGGTTATTAAATCCGCAATCGCCAACATGCGGATGAGCAAAACAGATTAATTGTTTTGCTGTTGCGGGATCGGTAACAATTTCCTGATACCCGAAAACAGCAGTGTTAAAAACAATTTCCCCCGTGCTTTCCGTATCTGCACCACAGGAAAATCCTTCAAAAACTTTACCGTCTTCTAAAGCCAAAATACATTTTTTTAAAACCATTTTTCTTCCCTACTTATATAAATTTCTTAAAATAATTTTACTTTCTTTCCCGCAGGAATTGTTTCTTCTCTTTTTCTTCCGAGAGAAACCAAATCTATTTTTGCACCTACCAACTGTTCCAATCTCTTTATATATTTTTTTGCATTTGTCGGTAACTTTTCAAATTTTGTTACGCCTCTTACAACACCGTTTAAGCCCGGCATTTCTTCGTATACAGGTTTACAATCTCTTTGAACTATTCTCGATGCAGGAAAATCTTTCAAAATTTTACCTTTATATTTATAAGCTACACATATCTTTATTTTGTCCAATCCTTCCAAACAATCAAGTTTTGTAAGGATAAGATGTTTTATACCGTTAACTCTGACACTGTGTCTTAAAACAACCGCATCAAACCAACCGCATCTTCTCGGTCTGCCTGTTGTTGCTCCGAATTCCTGACCTTTTTCTCTTAAAAATTCGCCCGTTTTATCAAAAAGTTCCGTTGGGAAAGGTCCTTCGCCGACTCTTGTTGTATAAGCTTTAACTACACCCAAAACAGCATCTACATTTGACGGCCCCATACCGACACCGGTGCTTGCTCCGCCCGATGTAGGATTTGATGATGTTACGAAAGGATATGTTCCGTAATCCAAATCGAGCATTGTACCTTGAGCAGACTCGAATAAAACTTTTTTCTTTTTTGCTATTGCATCTGCAATCATTACCGAAGTATCCGCAACATATTTTTTCAAGAACTTTGATAATACTGCATGATCTTTCAATATCTCTTTCTTTAATTTCTTTATATCACAAACTCTTTTAAGCATATTTTCTTTTTCTTTTAAATTTTGGTCTAAAAGTTCAAGAAAAACTTCTTTATCTATATAATCTATAACTCTTATACCGACTCTTCTGACTTTGTCGGTATAGCAAGGACCGATACCTTTCTTTGTTGTTCCTATTTTTGTTTGTGTTGTATCGCTTTCAAGCATACCGTCTATAAGTTTATGGTAAGGAAGAATAACATGTGCTCTTTCACTTACGAAAAATCTTCCGTCAACGGGAATTTTTTTCTTTTTTAATACATCTATTTCTTCTTTTAAAGCTTTAGGATCTACAACGACACCGTTTGTAATCATACAAACTTTTTTAGGAAACAATATTCCGGATGGTATTAAATGTAAAACAAACGGTTTGTTTTCATATATTAAAGTGTGTCCCGCATTGTTACCGCCCTGATATCTGACGATATAATCCGCTTCTGCCGCAAGATAATGAACAACTTTACCTTTTCCTTCATCTCCCCACTGAGTACCTAACACAACTAATGTAGACATATTTACCTTCCAAAAAATAACCGTTAGAGCTTTTTTTAAGCTTAACGGTCTATATTTTATTTAAATGATATTTATTTTTAGCAGTTTATTATTCTATCGTTGTCGTTAATTATAAATTGTCCATTGAAAATTATAAATTGCCTTTATTACAGACCTTTGTTATTGTATTAAAACATTTTTTCTTTGTCAACAAAAAATTGCCAAGAGCAATTTTGAGGAATAGATGTATGGATGTATAGAAGGATAGAAACGACAGGTGAATGGGTAAAATTATCGTTTTGCTGTTGTTGCTAATTATAAATTTTACATTGTAAATTATAAATTGTAATTTCAGGTCTTGACATAAAATATTTTTTTTGATAAAATTTTTTACATTGTTAGTTTTGAGATGGGCCCGTAGCTCAGTTGGTAGAGCACTTCACTTTTAATGAAGCTGTCACGCGTTCAAGTCGCGTCGGGCTCACTTTTTTAAGCTCCCATCGTCTAGGGGTTAGGACACATGATTTTCAATCATGCAGCAGGAGTTCAATTCTCCTTGGGAGCGCTTTAAAATAACTTTTTAGATATAAAGAAAAAGACTTGCAGATATAACTGCAAGTCTTTTTTTGTTATAAACTGAATAGAACAAAATATCAGCAAACATCAAAATTACTCTGGGGTTCCGGCATATAGGATGAGCCTTTTGTTGTTCGTATATCTTCTATACCACCATTAGCATACACTCTTGTATGAACCTCCCATAATTCCCCATTTTCTGTAAAGTAACCTGCATGGATATCAACATAAGTATCATAACCGTCATCATCTGACATTTTTTTCAATTTCGAAACTATGTTCATTGAGGCCTTGTCTGCCCAATTATTATTTGCTTCTGTATACCAATCCCTAAAATATTTATTTCCTCGCGAATCTACATCAAGATATTCACCTTTTCCGCCATAATCATCACAAAAATAATCATTTTTTACATGAAACGCAAGTTCCGCTTTTGCTATTGCATTAACTAATATATGACCTTCAGTAAATTTTGCTTTATCCACATACCCTCTATATATCGGCACGGATATTACGGATAGAATACCTACAATAACTATCACTATTACCAACTCTACTAAGGTAAAACCTTTTCTTTTTTTTATTATATTGTTCATAGTTTTTTCCTCCCTAAAACAATGTACCTATAACTTCACACTGTAATTATAGTGTATATTTATATCACTTGCAACCAAAAAAAGGCTTACTTTCCAGTAAGCCTTTTATCAAACTTCAAATTATAAACCATATTTTAGAAACAATATCTATTTAAATTTACACAGCTCTACGAATTTCATCATTATATTCAACGATTTCACGATTAGGTCCATAACCTACCAAAGCACCGTTTGCTGTCTGTTCTGCTCTAAGAGTCCAATATTTGTTATTATTGTTCGTACCATAAACCTCTATATAAACACTATCATTATATTCGCCGGCATCATAATAAGATTTTTGTCCGGAACTCGCACTAAACCAGTTAAAATATTTATTAGCATACGAATCTATATCAAGTTCTCTTGAATAATCGGTCTCTCCATTTGTATCACAAAAATAACCATGTTCTACATGATATGCCAATTCCGCTTTCGCTATTGCACTTAACAACACTTTTCCTTCAGTCATCATTGCTTTTTCTACATATCCTCTGTATATCGGCACGGATATTACAGATAGAATGCCTACAATAACTATCACTATTACCAACTCTACAAGGGTAAATCCCTTTCTTGTTTTTATTATTTTGTCCATTTTTCCCATCCTTTGAAAAAAATTAAACATAAGCCTTATCACAAAAACTATAGTTTAAATTTCTCTCTATTGCAACAAATAAAAATTTTTAATTTTTTTATTCAACCCTAACAACTTCATGTTCAGAATCTACAATTTCCCTGTTATTGCCAAATCCATACAATGCACCATTTGCCTGTTGTACTGCCCTAAGTGTCCAACTTTTACCATTATTCCAGCCATAAACTCGAATTTCAACAACATCATTATATTCATCACTGCCAACTTTACTAACAGCACTTGCATTAATACTTGATCCATAATAATTTGAACCGGAACCTGATGTTGCATTAAATTCCTTGAAATATTTGTTTCCTCTCGCATCTATATCTAATACACTATCATTTTCAACCCTGCCGGTACTATAAAAACAATCGTTTTTTACATGATATGCAAGCTCCGCTTTTCCTATTGCGTTTATTAACACTTTACCTTCCGTCATTATTGCCTTTTCCACATATCCTCTGTATATCGGCACAGATATTATAGACAATATTCCTACTATCACTATTACTATTACCAACTCTACTAACGTAAAACCTTTTTTTGCTTTTATCATCATTTTTCTCCTATTTTTTTATTTATACAATAAAAAGTTTTTCCATCAAGATAATTATAGTGTATTTTTGTTTTATTTGCAACAAAAAAAGACCTGCTTTTAAACAGGCCTTTTTTATATTAGTTTTTTTGTTCCTTAAAATTACAGAAGCATTGGGAGTTCATCTCTTTCGTCAACGATGTCACCATTCGGTCCATACCCCCACAATCCGCCATCTGCATATTGCATTGCTCTAAGTCTCCAACTTTTTCCATTGTTCCAACCATAAACTTCAATATAAACACTGTCATTATCATAGTTATATGAATCTTTCTCAATTGATGCTACTGCCGATATATTAGAGGAAGTATAATAAGAACCTCCACCGGACTGGGCATAAAATTCTCTAAAATATTTATTTCCTCTGACATCTATATCAAGTTCTCGTGATGAATTTGTCCATCCGACATTTAAGAAATAACCATGTTCTACATGATAAGCTAACTCTGACTTAGCTATTGCCCCTATTAACACCTTTCCTTCAGTCATCATCGCTTTTTCTACATACCCTCTGTATATCGGAACAGATATTACAGATAAAATACCTACAATAACTATCACTATTACCAACTCTACCAAGGTAAAACCTTTTCTTTTTTTTATTATATTTTTCATAGTTTTTTCCTCCCTTACTACCACTATATATACAACTCATATATGCAATTTTTCTACTTTAAGTATAATATAAAATAATCATATCCGCAACAAAAAAAAGACCTGCTTTTAAACAGATCTTTTTTGTTACTTATATAAAAATTTTAACAAGAAAAAGCTACACTGGCTCATAATAATCTTCCATGTAACCATTATCAATATCAGAACAACCGCCATTAGAACTTACCGTCATATGAAGAACAACATTGCCTTGCGGAGATTCATACCCCACATAAATATCAACATAATCCTCATAATCATCATAACCAATCATACCTTTACTGACATAACTTTCAACTTTCATTTTCTTTCCGGAATAATTATGTGCATAGGTTAACCAATATTTAAAATATTTGTTCCCTTCTGCATTTATATCAAGTACCGTATCCCAAGAAACAATATCCCAGGTAGAATAAAATTCTCCGTATTGTACATGATAGGCCAATTCCGCTTTTGCTATTGCATTTAACAATACCTTTCCTTCAGTCATTTTTGCCTTTTCTACATACCCTCTGTATATCGGAACAGATATTACGGATAGAATACCTACAATAACTATCACTATTACCAACTCTACCAGGGTAAAACCTTTTCTTTTTTTTATTATATTATTCATAGTTTTTTCCTCCTTTACTACCGCTATATATACAATCTCATATATATATACCCTTCTACTTCAAGTATAATGCAATTTTTTTTATATTCAACAACAAAAAAGGCTTACATTTAAGTAAGCCTTTTTTGTTACAATCATATTATATATTTTTTCTATTAAATTTTATCTAACCTATGCAATTTCTTCATCGCCTCCGCCACCATATCCATATCTATAAGTTTCCATATCAGAAAAGCCACCATTAGAATATGCAATCATGGAAACAACTAACCACCCTTGCGGAGATTCATATCCTGCCTCTATTAAAACAGAATCTATAATTTCATTCGCTACAAGTGCACCTTTGCTAATAGAATTCAATGATTCTTGCTGACGAGTAGTTACAGTCATTGGCGTATTTGAACGGGCAAAAAACAATCTAAAATATTTATTTCCACTTGCATCTATATCAAGAACAGAGTCTCGGCTAATTGTTCCAGGAGTATTATAAAAGTATCCATGTTGTACATGGTATGCTAACTCAGACTTAGCTATTGCACTTACCAATACCTTTCCCTCCGTCATTTTTGCCTTTTCCACATATCCTCTGTATATCGGAACAGATATTACAGACAATATTCCCACTATTACTATTACTATTACCAATTCTACAAGGGTAAAACCTCTTTTTGTTTTCTTCATATAATTTCTCCTATACTAAACACTACTTTTGTATACAAAATATCAACAACAGGCCGTAGGAGTATCATCGTAGCCACCTTCGTAATACCCCATGATATCGTTTCTGATATCGGAACATCCGCCATTGGAGCTTACCGTCATAAAAAGAGTCACTATACCTTTTGGTGACTCATAACCCACGGCTATTTCAACAAAATCCTCATAATCGCCATAATCGATACCTTCTTTTAACTTATTTACCGCACTTTTTGCTCTTTCGAGCCTTGAATTATTTTCTGCCATTGTCTCCCACATTGTAAAGTACTTATTTCCTTCTGAGTTTATATCGAGATACTGAGGTCTTATTCCATAATAACAACCGTCATTAACAAAATAGCCATATTGAACATGAAATGCAAGTTCCGCTTTTGCTATTGCATTTAACAATACCTTTCCTTCAGTCATTTTTGCCTTTTCTACATATCCTCTGTATATCGGCACGGATATTACGGATAGAATACCTACAATAACTATCACTATCACCAACTCTACCAGGGTAAAACCTTTTCTTTTTTTTATTATATTATTCATAGTTTTTTCCTCCTTTACTACACATAATCACAAGTATGCCCTACTATAAGTATAATATTAAACTTATAAATTTTCAATAAAAACTTTGTTTCAAATTTTAATTACAAATCTGAAAACTTTATTAATTCTATATTGTTTCTTTGGCAATACTCTTTCAATAAAACATCACAACAAACTAAAAGTTCTTTTTCTCTCCAAATTTCACCATATCCCGGATGAGTCATAATTTCGGAAACATTATAATCTTCATCGACATTACCGTAATACCAACCTTCAATAAAATGTTCCGGAAATTTTATACCATTAGAAACCAACAATTCTTTTTGTTTATCGTAATCACCGAATTTGTTAAAAAATCTTATTTTATTAACATTGTATTCTTTACATAGTTCTACAACTATCGGTAATACACCCGGAAATAGATGCGTGTGGTGATGACTGTCAAAATGATCTATTTGTATACCTGCGGACAACAACTTTTCTATTTGTTTTTTTATTTCGTCTTTTATAATCTGTTGTGTAGGAATAGTATTATTAACCCATCCTTTTACTGTACCTACACCATGTTCAATATCAAAGTATTTGTCCAAATCTATATGAAGACCTATACCCAACCCCGGATTTTCTTTTGCCAATAAAACAGCTTCTTCAAAAGCATCTCTGTTTACAAGCATTGAAGTACTTCTTACAACACCATTTTTATAAGCATAAACAATGGCATTATTTATTTGTGTTCTGTATCCGAAATCATCGGCATTTACTATAATTTTTTTCATATCAGTGTTATTATACCATAAATAAAAAAGCTCACATCCTAAAAATCAAAGATGTGAGCTTTTATTTATAGAACTTTATATTACAAAATACCTTTAGATACTAACATTTCCGCAATTTCTACGGCATTAAGTGCAGCACCTTTTAACAAGTTATCCGATACTACCCAAAATGTTAAACCTTTGTCACAAGAAATATCTTTTCTTATTCTGCCGACAAATGTTTTTTGTTGGTTTTGTGCAAATAACGGCATTGGATATTTGTTTTCCGCGGGATTATCTATAACTTCCACACCTTTTGCAGCAGACAAAAGTTCTCTCGCTTTTTCAGGTGTTAATTCTTTTTCTGTTTCAATCCATACGGATTCACTGTGAGCTCTTAAAACAGGAACTCTTACACAAGTTGCACTTACTTTTATACTTTTATCACCCATAATTTTCATGGTTTCGTTTGTCATTTTCATTTCTTCTTTTGTATATCCGTTTTCTTCGAAAACATCTATATGAGGAAGCAAATTAAATGCTATTTGATAAGGGAATTTTTCCAACGGAGGTATAGGTTCGCCTTTACCCAAAGCTTTTGTTTGGTTTTCCAAATCATGAATACCTTTTGAACCTGCACCCGAAACCGCTTGATATGTAGAAACTATTACTCTTTTAATTTTTGCATAATCGTGTAACGGTTTTAACGCAACAACCATTTGAATTGTTGAACAGTTAGGGTTAGCAATGATTTTTTTATCTTTACTTAAATCGTTAGGATTAACTTCAGGAACTACTAACGGACAATTGTCATCCATTCTCCAAGCACTTGAATTATCTACAACAAAACAACCGTCTTTTGCAAACGAAGGTGCAAATTCTTTTGATGTTCCTCCGCCGGCGCTGAACAAAGCCAAATCCATACCTTTACCGCTGTCGTGTGTTAAAAGTTCTACAGGTATATCTTGTCCTTTAAATTTTAATTTTTTACCTACACTTCTTTGTGATGCTAAAAGTTTTATTGATTCTACCGGAAAATTTCTGTTTTCCAACATTTTTATCATTTCGTTACCTACTACTCCGGTAGCACCTACTACTGCAACTTTGTACTTCTTCATTTTCTTCTCCTATATTGACCTTAATATGTCATATTTTTGCTTTGCAAAATTATATTAACTTTTCTTAGTTCTTGCCGAAACACTTAATTAGGTTTTAAGATTTTAGACGAACCGAAGCATTTTTTTAATGAAGTTTACTCTTTGCGGTAAATGAATTAGAAAAATGCAAAGGTGCAGCCAAAATATTAAAATCGTTATAAATTGTTTGCAATCAAATCTCCGACTTGATTGGTTCCCATTCCCATCTTTCCTGCCGCCAACGATTTTATCTTACCGCTTGCCAAAGATTTTGCCATGGAATTTTCTACCATTTTAGCTTCTTTTTCAAGACCTAATGTTTCAAGCATCATAGCACCGGCACTAATTGCTGCCAACGGATTAATAACATTTTGTCCCGTATATTTAGGTGCGGATCCGCCCATAGGTTCAAACATTGACACCCCTTCAGGATTAATGTTTCCGCCTGCGGAAATACCGATACCGCCTTGAATCATTGCTGCTAAATCCGTAATTATATCGCCGAACAAATTGTCTGTAACTATAACATCAAACCATTCGGGATTTTTTATCATCCACATACATACTGCATCAACATTTACATAGTTTAATGCTATATCCGGATAACTTTTTGCACCCATTGCTCTGAATGCTCTTTCCCACAAGTTAGATGCAAATGTTAAAACATTTGTTTTACCGCACAATGTAAGTTTTTTATCTTTATTTCTTTTCTTTGTTAATTCAAAAGCATATTTTAAGCATCTGTCTACACCGAATCTTGTATTTATGGATTCTTGTGTTGCAACTTCGTAAGGAGTATCTTTTTTCAAAAATCCCCCCGCTCCCAAATAAAGACCTTCGGTATTTTCTCTGACCACTACAAAATCTATATCTTTCGGTTCTTTATTTTTTAAAGGACAATCTACACCTTCATAAAGTTTTACCGGTCTTAAATTTATGTATTGGTCAAGTTCAAATCTTAATCTTAACAAAATACCTTTTTCAAGTATTCCCGGTTTAACATCGGGATGACCAATTGCTCCGAGATACATTGCATCAAATTTCTTAAATTCTTCAACACAACTGTCAGGCAAAATTTCGCCTGTTCTTTTATATCTTTCTCCGCCTAAATCAAAATTTGTAAATTCAAATTTCGCACCTGTTTTAGCTGCAACGGCATTTATAACTTTTACACCTTCCGCTATTACTTCAGGACCTGTTCCGTCACCGGGAATAAGAGCAATTTTATAAGTTTTAGACATTTTTATTTTCCTCCTTTAAGGGAACTCTGATAAATTCTGAATGAGCAAAGATTGAGAACAGATTTTGTCTGTAAATAGGCGGAGTTTCGTAGGGATAGTTGGTAACTTATCTTGAGAAACTCCAACGAATTTAGAGGCAAAATATGCCTCAAGATTTCCGTTCAGGATTTATCAGCGTTTCCTTTTATGTAAGAAAGCAAACCGCCGGCTTTTATTAATTTCTGCATAAATTCCGGAAAAGGTTGAGCTTTATATGTTTGTTTTTTTGTCACATTTTTTATTTCGCCTTTTGCCAAATCTATTTCAAGTTTATCGCCTTTATCTATGTTATCAACAGCTTCATCGGATTCTATAATCGGAAGGCCTATATTTATACAATTTCTAAAAAATATTCTTGCAAAAGATTTTGCAATAACACAAGAAACTCCTGCGCCTTTGATTGATATAGGAGCATGTTCTCTGGAAGAACCGCAGCCGAAATTTTTATCTGCAACGATAATGTCACCCGGTTTTACTTGTGATGCAAAATTGTCGTCTATATCTTTCATACAAAATTTTGCAAGTTCTTTAGGATCTGAAGTTGTTAAATATCTTGCGGGAATAATTTCATCGGTATTAACATTTGCGCCATACTTAAAAACTTTACCTTTTAAGATTATATTAGCCATAAAAACCTCTTTGACTTTGGATTTAAATTCAATAGTAGATTTTATAACATTTATAACTAAAAATCAAAAGAACTGATGATTTGAGGATTGGAAGATTAGAAGATTGGAAGTTCAAATGTAAAATTTGCTTCGCAAATTTTATTATTATTTATTTTTTCTTCCTATCTAATCCTCTATTCTTCTACTCTTCAAATCTTCCAAAAATCACTCCGTGATTTTTTGTTGACAACAATAATTTTTTATGTTAGATTTTAAACATTAAATCAGTGAGAAAAAATTTATGATTATACCAATAAAGTTCGTAGAAATAGAAAACATAAAAGCAAAACCCGAAACTGTTAAAGAATTGGTACATTTGTGGAAAACAGTCGCAAAAGAACCGATATCAAAAAGAGTTCAACATTATAAAGATGTGTTCGTAAAAGGGAACGATGAAGCAATTTTTGCGGAACTCGCATTTTGTATTTTTACTCCGCAATCAAAAGCATTGTCTTGTTGGAACGCCGTAAATGTTTTAAACGATAAGAAACTTTTATTTACCGCTTCCGCTGAAGAAATATCAAAAAATATAAACAATGTAAGATTTCAAAACAACAAAGCAAACTTTTTGGTTCAAGCAAGAAAACAGTTTACTTCCAACGGGAAACTTGATATAAAAAATTTCTTAAAATCTTTTGATGATCCTGTAACTTTAAGAAAATGGATTATCGATAATATTAAAGGTATCGGTTATAAAGAAGCGGGACATTTTTTAAGGAATATCGGATTAGGTCTTGATTTGGCAATTTTAGACAGGCATATTTTAAGAAACTTGAAATTTTATAATGCAATAGACGAAATTCCTTCAACTTTAACGCCTAAAATTTATTTAGAGACAGAACAAAAAATGATAAAATTTTGTAATGATATAAAAATACCGATGTCACATATGGATTTACTTATGTGGGCCATGCAGACAGGCGGAATATTTAAATAATTAGTAATTAGAAATTAGCAATTAGTAATCAAAAAAGGAAGATATTTTTATCTTCCTTTTTTATTAAACTATAAATTTTTAGATCTAAGTTATTAATTATTTTTGTATAAATGTCGGAGCGTTTTTCGGAGTTAAACCTTTCTTTACTTTGTGATAATAATCATAAGTCATTGTAGGATTATCGTTTAATACTTCACAATTTATTACCTTACATAAAAACACTGTATGAGTTTCCGTTTCAAACTGTGAAATGATTTCTGTTTCAAAATATGAATTTACAAATTGAGTTACTATAGGTAGCCCGTTTTCATTTGTTTTATATTCCACGCCTTCAAATTTATTAAAATCTCTTGAACTTCTAAAACCGAATTTTCCTATAAATTCGAAACTTGCTTCTTCGGTTATTGTAGATATAACTGCTTTTTTGCTGTTGGATAATAAAGAGTGAGTATTATTTTGTTTTGAAATACTTATTGCTATAGTCGCGGGATTAGAGTTTATTTGGAAGACAGTATTTGCTATCTGCCCGCCGATTTTTCCGTCAAAAGCAGATGTAATAATAAACATTCCGTAAGGTATCTTTGTTAATGCCAAAGTATTCATTTTATTCCTCCATTCTCTTCTAATCTTCTAATCTTCTATTCTTCCAATCTTCCAAAATTGCCTTTGGCAATTTTTAAATATCTCTATACTGAAGTGTGACTGTTCCGGGTCCCAACAATGTTTCCAAATCTTTTATACATTCGTCACTGTATTTTACCGTATATTCGGTTTCTATGGTATAATCTTCCGTTTTATAATCTTTAATTTCCAAATATACTTTAGATTTCCCGGGATATTTTTCAATTGTTTTTAAAATTTTGTCGGACATTGCATCATCTAAAGCAACAGCCGAAACTTGTATTCTTAACGAGCCCAAAAACGGCGGAAATTTTTTCTTTGCTTCTTCCATGGAATAAAATTCTTCTATTGAAAGTTTAGGTTTACCTTTATCGTGCAACACTTTACCTTTAACAACAACTATCATCTTTTCCTGCAACTTATCACTTATCTTTTCGTACAATTTATGGAACACTATACAATCCAAATAACCGTACATATCTTCAACTCTGAACGTCGCATAAGTTTTTGTTTTATCGCTTTTTGCCGTTAAATGTTTTAAAGATGTTATCATTCCGGCAACTCTTATAATTTTTGCCGTTTCAAAAGTAGTGTTTTCTGGCGGAACAGGAACTGTATCAAGCCTGTACATTGAAAAAGCTATCATGTCTCTTTTATATTTTTCCAAAGGATGTCCCGAAAGATAGAAATCCAACACTTCTTTTTCATATTCCAATGCTACTGTTTCATCCAAAGGAGGAATTTTTTTGTCCATTACACTAACAGTGGCCGTAGATATTTCGTCACTGCCGAACAAAAAGCCCTGACTATCGTTTTGCTCTTTTTTTGTTTTTATTGCCTGTTGCAATGTCTCTTCTATATTATCAAGTATCTTTGCTCTTACTTCCAACTTATTTTTACCGAAACAATCAAAAACACCGGCTTTACACAAACACTCTATTGCTCTTTTGTTTACCGCTGATAAATCTATTTTCGATAAAAAGTCTTCAAAAGATTCAAACTTACCGAATTTTTCTCTTGCTTCAACTATATTTTGTGCCGCACCTTCACCGACATTTTTTATGGCAAGAAGGCCGAATCTTATATTTTTTCCTTCAACCGAAAATTCGCTTTGTGAATATCTTATATCAGGCGGTAAAGTTTTTATACCGAACTGTTTAACATCATCGATATATTCTATTATTTTACTGTCTGCAGATTTACCTATTTCGTTGTTCATACATGCCGTCATGTATTCAAGCGTATAATGAGCTTTCAAATATGCGGTTCTGTACGTAACATAAGCATATGCTGCGGAATGGGATTTATTAAAACCGTAGCCTGCAAAAGTTACCATATTATCGTAAATTTTATTTGTTATTGAAGGATCTATTCCTTTCGCTCTTCCTCCTTCAACAAACTTTTCTCTTGCGGCCTGCATTTTATCTATAAGTTTTTTACCCATAGCTTTTCTTAAACCATCAGCCTGACCTGCCGTGAAACCGCCTATAGCCATAGCCATTTGCATAACTTGTTCCTGATACAAAATAACACCGTAAGTGTTTCTAAGTATCGGTTCCTGCAAAGGATGATCGTAAGTAACTTTTCTTCTGCCATGTTTACAATCAACAAAAACATCAAGCATACCGGCACCGATAGGTCCCGGACGATAAAGAGCATTTAAAGCTGTTATATCTTCTATAGTTGTCGGTTTCATTCTTCTAACCAAATCTTTCATACCTTCCGATTCAAGCTGGAATATACCGAACGTTTTGGCTTCCTGTAAAAGTTTAAATGTTTTTTTATCTTCAAGAGAAATTTTTTCCAAATCGAAATCCGGTTCTTTTTTCTTTATAAGTTTTACAGCTTCATTTATAATTGTTAAGTTTTGAAGTCCCAAAAAGTCAACTTTTAAAAGTCCTAAATCCGGCAAAATTCTACCGTCGTACTGAGTAGTTACTACATTTTTTTTACCTATTGCAAGAGGTGAAAAATGCCTTACATCTTCAGGAGCGACTATCAAACCCGCGGCATGAACTCCGGTATGTCTTTTTGTTCCTTCGAGTTTTGATGATATTTTTATAAGTTCGGCAACTCTGGAATCTTTCTTTATAATTTCCTGTAATTCTTTGGAACCTACCATAGCATCAGGTATTGAAGAGCCCGCGGGAATTGCATTTGCTATTTTTTGTGTTTCGGCAGGTGTAAACCCTAAAACTCTGCCTACATCTTTTACTACCATTTTCGCTTCCATAGCTCCGAAAGTTATAATTTGAGCACAGTTGTTTTGACCGTATTTGTTTCTAACATAATCTATAACCTGTTCTCTGCCGAAATCCGCAAAATCGATATCAAGATCAGGCATGGAAACTCTTTCGGGGTTCAAAAATCTTTCAAAAAGCAAATCGTATTTTAACGGACAAATATCCGTAATTCCAAGTGTATAAGTTACAATCGAACCTGCTCCGGAACCTCTTCCGGGACCTACAGGAATTCCGTGATCTTTTGAATATTTTATGAAATCCCAAACAATTAAAAAGTATGAAGCAAATCCCATTTTTTTAATAACGGAAAGCTCATATTCCAACCTGTCGGTATGTTTTTTTTCTATAACAGGATATCTTTTTTTAAGACCTTCTCTGCAAAGATGTTCGAGATAAGTTTGAGATGTATATCCTTCGGGCACTTCAAAGTTAGGTAAAAGGTCTCCGTTACCTTTTCTTATTTTAACATCTACCATATCGGCAATAACAAGTGTATTTTTTATTGCTTCGGGAACATAAGAAAATGTTTTTATCATATCTTCCGGTGAACGATAATAAAACAAGTCAGAACCCATTCTCATTCTGTTAGGATCATTAACACTTTTTTGTGTGTTTATACACAACAAGATATCGTGATAATATGCATCTTCCTGTTTTAAATAGTGACAATCGTTTGTTGCTACAAGCGGTATTCCCGTTTCTTTTGAAAGTTCAAGTAAAGGCGCGATTATTGCTTTTTGTTGTTCAAGCCCGTTATCCATAATTTCAAGATAGTAGTTACCTTTACCGAACACATCCTGATACCAACCTGCAACTTCTTTTGCTTTTTCTTTATTGCCTGCGGAAAGAAGCGTCGCAATTTCTCCTGCCAAGCAGGCTGAAGAACAAATAAGTCCTTTAGAATATTTTTGTAATATTTCTTTATCTATTCTCGGTTTATAATAAAAACCTTCCGTAAAACCCGCACTTACAAGATAACATAAATTTCTGTAACCTTCGTTATCTTTAGCAAGAAGTATCAAATGGTGATACCCGCCGTTTTCTTTATCTTTATCGAATCTGCTTTTTTTAGCAATATAAACTTCGCACCCTATAATGGGTTTTATGCCGCTGTCCAAACATGCCCAATAAAATTCCATTGCACCATACATATTACCGTGATCGGTAATTGCAAGTGCCGGCATTTGATATTGTTTTCCTATAATATTAAAAAGTTCCAACGGTTTACCTTTTTTGGTTAATTTGGTTAAACCGTCCAACAATGAATATTCGGTATGATTATGTAAATGTACAAACTCCGCAGCCACTTTTTACCTCAAATTTCAGTTATTACTTCTTTGCTTTTTTACTTACCGTCTTTTTGGTTGCAGTCTTTTTGGCGGCAACTTTTTTAACGACTTTTCTTTTTTTCGGTTTAGGTTCATCACTTTCCCATATATGTTCAAGATTATATAACTGTCTTAAATCCTGGCTCATAACATGAATGATGATACCGCCGAAATCCAAGACTTTCCAATTAACCGCAGCATTTCCGCCATCTCTTCTTAATACTTCAACGGAATAATCATATTTAAAAGTTTTTTCTATTTCGTTTATAATTGCATTTATTTGGGGCATAGAATTTGCGGTTGCAATAACAAAATAATTTGTGATAGGAGTTTTTTCCTGCACATCCAACAAGACAACATTTTCAGCCTTTTTATCTTCGGCTATTTTTACTGCCTTTTTTGCAAGCTTTAAAAAATCTATTTTTTTCATTTGTCCCCCCCAAAAAATCCTACGGATTTTTGAAGTATAGATGTATGGAGATATGGATGCATGGAAACAATAACGACTAACGGCGAGATCCCGCATCAAGTGCGGGATGACAAAAAGCTTGTCTGTTTCTATACTTCTATTTCTCTATTCTTCCATACTTCAACAAAATGCTTTGCATTTTGTTTCTATACCTCTATACTTCTATGCATCAACTTTTTGCTTTGCAAAAAGTTTAATCTTCCGATTCTCTGTCCAATTTATCGTATATTGTACAATCTTGTCCCAAAAGTACAGATACATTCATTAATGAGTTTTCTTTCGGCCTGAAAATTATTTCACCGCAATCTAAAATATCTTTTATTTCTTTTATCTTTTCATAATCATTTACAAAGTCAAAAATCGTTGTAAATTCATATTTTTTTGAAGATGAACCCCAATCCATAACATCAAAATCATTGTCTCTTATTTTATCAACAGCTTTTATTGCAAGCCTTGATTTGTTTGTTGTGTTTAACACTTCAACTTTTAAATAATTTCCGCTGTTTGAATAATCATTATCAAAAAAGTCGACGATTTTTGTTCTGCTTTCTTCGTCTAATTCTATTCTTTTTCTTTTGTTCACAGTAGGTATATCGGCATATTTTATCGTTTTGTCTTCGTTTAAGAAATAGGAATACAATAAAAACAAATCTTTCGCTTCAAAGTTTGTATTTATAACAATATTTTTATTATACAAATCTTTTATTAACTTTATAAAAGAAAATCTGTTAAAGTTGTTGTATATATAATTGAAAATTTTTATCCAGGCAACCATTCTTGTATCTCTGTCAATTTCGGGTTGCAAGCACATATCAAATAATTTTAAATTATTTCCCAAATCCTGTTGTTTGGAAAAAACATTTATAATATTTTTAAAACTTTCGTTATTTAAGCATACATAATAATCTATACTTAGCTTATCATCTAAAAGTTTTTGTGTTTCGGATTTTATGAAATCTATTCTCTTTTCCGGAGAAGTTTCTAAAATCATATCTTTTAATACTCTTGCTTTTTTAGTTTTGTATAGTATTGTAATATTTTCATCCGTAAACAATACTTTTATATACTCACTTAAAGAATTGTATTTTACAACAAAAAACTTTATATTTTCATTATTATCAACATCATCTAAAACAAACAACACATTAATATTTTTCCCGTCTTTAAAATCTTTAACAATTTTAGAAGTTGCGGAAAAATAAATTAATACACCTAACACGGCAACTATTAAAAACAACAAAATTTTTTTTATCATTTTACCTGTTATAATAATTCCATATCTTTATAATATCGGGATGCAAAACTTTAAATTTTGATATCACATATTTTATTTTGCTTTGTAACACCAACTTAAATGTTTCATCCAAATCGCTAAACATTATTTTTTTTGACACAAAAGCCTTTTTATATTTTCTGTCTAAAGATAACGCATCCGCTATAAAAATTACCTTTTCGTAATCACTCATACCTATTCTTCCGATGGTATGATTATATATCGAATTTATAATCTCTTTATCTTTTATATTAAATTCTTTCTTTGCAATATCGGCACCTATATAAGAATGCAAAACCTGCGGAAGATACTTTACAACAAAATCTATATTTTTTATTTTTAGTTTGTGTTTTTTTATATATTTTATATTTTCTTCCAAAGTCATGTTTTTTGCACAATCGTGAAGCAAAGCGGCAGTCGATATTTTCATAATATCAAGTTTATAAGTTTTTGCAAGTTTCACAGCTAAATCATTAACCGCCAACACATGATTGTATCTTTCCGGTTTTAAATGTGATGATAAATAGTTGTATATTTTTTGTTCTGTACTTTTATTCACTGTAAAGTCCGTTTCTTTTTATATAGTCAGCCGCTTGTTTAGGTACAAGTTCGGAAATATCTTTTTTATCGGTCAAATATTGTCTTATATCCGTTGATGATATGTTTTTCATAACATATTTTGAAAACTTGCAATATTTATAATACGGGCTTTCAATATCTATCGTTATGTTCGGCCTCGGAAAAACTATAAACCCGTATTTTTTTACTATATAGTCCGTGTTTTTCCACAAAGTTAAATTATTAAACGAGTCCGCACCTATTATCATTTTTATCTTATCTGAATTATGTTTACTTTTAATGTAATCTAACATCTCATAAGAATAAACGGATTTTTTTGAATCAAGTTCGTAAGTATCAATTTCATATTGTTCTATATCTTTTGTCACATCAAAAAGCATATTATATCTGTCTTTATCCGATGCAACAAGTTTCTTCTTATGAGGTGGAACATATGCGGGAACGAAAATAATTTTGTCTAACTTAAACTCTTTTAAAGCAACTTCCGCCATTTGAAGGTGTGCATTATGAACAGGATCGAAAGAACCGCCTAAAACCCCGATATTCATAATTTGCTTACACCCCCAAACATATATAAAAATTATTTTCTTATAACTCCGTTACCTCTGACAACATATTTCGTTGTGGTTAACTCTCTTG
>ODAI012922669.1_pt1 | contig 42632 bp, 35 predicted proteins | sample 1539321 | NCBI WGS metagenome assembly ODAI01 (sample SAMN02144231, study PRJEB22623) | gut metagenome | biome: sheep rumen | host: Ovis aries | place: New Zealand
ATTTTACAGCAAACAAGCTAATAAAGCCGTATTACATTGATTCTATCAACATATTTCGTCTTTTTATATGTTTTATTTTGGTTTCGTACTTTTTAAGTTAATGAGCTGTTAAAATATTTTTTTGTGTAATAATTTGCCTGATGAGTGGAAGCAGGTCCGATAATCAGGTTCTTCCTTGAGGCATACTTCAATTATGCAGAAGCTTTCCTAAACCTTTCATTGCTGCTTATTGGCTCTTATGAGCAAGAGAAAAATGAGTTTGCAACTAGCAGACTCACTTTATTATTAAGCACGATGATATTTTTTAAGAAGATGTTTAATATGTTTTATACGACGTTCAAATGGTGCAAGTGTACTCATCTTCCAGCACCAGTTAGGCGCTCCAATAGTACTTGGTGTATTAATTCTACCAACATTACCTAAAGCTAAGAAATCTTCCATCATGATAATGGCAAGAACTGCATCGGAAGAAAGCATCCATTGAATCTGTCGATCAGCCATCGTCTTACCATGTATCTGTAAATGATTCATAACTGCCCTAGCATGCTTCTTTTCACCAACTGATAAGTCGCTATACCAGCCATTGACAGGAGCATTGTCATGTGTTCCTGTATAGGCAATACAGAACTCTGGGAGCTTATAGTCAACCTTGGCCATATCGTCACCAAATGAGAACTGGGCAATACGCATTCCAAGCATATGATAATGATCTTTAAGTTCTAAGACTTCTGGTCTTAAGTCCCCTAAGTCTTCTGCAACAAGATTTAAATCAGGCATCTTGTCATAGACATAATCAAAGAAATCATAGGCTGGACCTAAAATCCATTCACCATTTCTTGCTGTTGTTTCCCCTGCTGGTACTTTCCAGTATGTATCGAATGCACGGAAGTGATCAATACGAATGATATCAAATAAATCTTTATTCCATGATAAACGTTTCATCCAGAATGAATAATCATGTTCTTTGAGATAATCCCAATCATATAATGGATTACCCCATAGCTGACCATCTTCAGAGAAGTAATCAGGTGGAACACCTGCTACTGATGTTGGATGACCTGTTTGATCAAGCAAGAAGCATTCTTTGTTGTCATAAACATCAGCTGAATCCAAGCCCACATAGATAGGCATATCACCCATAATGATAATGCCTTTACTATTGGCATATTCTTTTAACTTGAGCCATTGTTTTGCGAAATAATACTGTACGAAGAATTGATATTTGTATTCTTCTTCATCATATTCTAATGTTGTCCATTCAAGCCAGCCTTTATTCTCATTAGCCTTCTTACGGGCAATGAATTTCGCATAGCCCTCTAACCAGAAAGCCTTCTCAACAAAATCCTGATAATCTTGATCAGGTACAAACTTTGTAAAGGCCTGATGAAGCAATTGACTCTTATAGGCACGAACAGCACTATAGTTAATGAATTCACTGTCTTTTTCAAAGGCAGGTGCTTCTTCAAGCAAGCCTTCTTCGACAAGTAAATCAAGGTTAATATAGACTTCATCACCGGCAAATGATGAAGATGGCTGATAAGGTGATTCCCCATAGCCAGCTGGATTTAAAGGCAAAATCTGCCAGATTTTAAATTTAGCACTTGCGACTAAATCCACAAAGTCATAAGCGCTCTTTCCTAAATCACCAATGCCATGATTGGCAGGAAGCGAGAAAACTGGCATAAGAATGCCAGCTTGTCGCACATTTGCATTAAAGTTTCCAGATGTCTTCATTGTATTGTGCTATTGTACGGTCGCTTGAGAAGAAGCCTGCTTCAGCAATATTGACAAGCATCTTTCTCGCCCATACTTCTCTTTCTTTATAATCTTTGATTGCTTGTTCTTTTGTCTTAATATAGTCTTTGACATCAAGCAATGTCATAAACCAGTCTTTGGTTGTTAATTCGTGATGTAATCTTTCTAGGCTTGCAGGATCTCCAGCCTTACGCATTTCTTCACCAACTAAGAAATCAACAACTTCCTGTAATTCCTTGTCAGTTGCAAGAAGATCAGCTGGATGATAATCCGCATTTTCATAATGCTTAATAACCGTATCACTATCAGCACCAAAGATATAGATATTGTCATCACCAACTAACTGATGAATTTCAACATTAGCTCCATCATCAGTACCCAATGTCACAGCTCCATTCAACATGAGCTTCATATTACCCGTACCACTTGCTTCCTTAGAGGCTAAGGAAATCTGTTCTGAAAAATCAGCTGCTGGAATAAGCTTTTCAGCATATGTAACATTGTAGTTTTCAACCATCACAACCTTTAAGTATGGTGATACTTCAGGGTCATTATTAATAATGTTAGAAAGTGTCAGGATGGCATGAATGATATCCTTAGCAATCACATAGGCAGGTGCTGCCTTGGCGCCAAAGATGCATGTAATAGGATGAGCTGGAAGTTTGCCTGCTTTAATCTGTAAATACTGATAGATGATATAAAGGACATTCATCTGCTGACGCTTATATTCATGTAATCTCTTGATCTGAACATCAAAGATTGCATCCGTATCAAGCTTAACGCCTTCTTTATTATAGACATATTGGGCAAGCTGTTTTTTCTTAAGCTCTTTGATTGCAAGAAGTTTCTTAAGAACATCCTTGTCTTCAGTATATTTTAATAAGCCTTTTAATTCTTCAGCATTAGCCTTATAGCCTTCACCAATTAATGAGTCAATGAAGTCTGTTAATTCTTCATTACAATCCATTAACCATCTTCTAAATGTAATACCATTTGTCTTGTTGTTGAACTTAGATGGATAGAGTTCATAGAAATCATGTAATTCTGTTTCTTCAAGAATCTTTGTATGAATAGCGGCAACACCATTAATTGAATAACCAAAGTGAATATCCATATGGGCCATATGGACAAGTTTGTCATTGTCAATAATAGCAACCTTTGGATTATCACTACGGATTGCTGCAACAGCATCCAATGCTTCAATGATTGGAACTAACTGTGGTACAACTTCCTCAAGATAGCTTAATGGCCATTTTTCAAGTGCTTCAGCTAAGATTGTATGGTTTGTGTAAGCACATGTAAGCTGTACTGTATGGATGGCTTCTTTCATTGTGAGGCCTTCTTTCATCAGTAAGCGAATCAGTTCAGGAATGACCATTGATGGATGCGTATCATTGATCTGAATAGCAACATACTTATGCATTTCACGTAAGTCTTTATGACGTCTCTTGAGATCTTCAAGAATCATCTGAGCCCCATTGGAAACCATGAAGTACTGCTGATAGATTCTCAGCTTTCTACCCGCATCATCACTATCGTCTGGATATAAGAATAATGTAAGGTTCTTGAGGATATTGTCTTTATCAAACTGAATACCATCATGAACAATACTTTCATCCACACTACCAATATCAAATAAATGAAGTTTGTTTTTCTTACCATGATAACCAATTACATCAATATCATAGAGTGTTGATTTAATCGCAAAATCCTTAAATTCAACCAAATAACTCTTTCTTGTCTTATTTAACCAGCTATGATCATCAATCCAGTAATCAGGTGTTTCAAACTGCTTTTCATTTTCAAATTTCTGTTTAAATAAACCTAAATGATAATTTAAACCAACACCATCACCAGGTAAATTCAATGTCGCAATAGAATCTAAGAAACAAGCAGCCAGTCTTCCTAAACCACCATTACCTAATGAAGGTTCAGCTTCAATTTCTTCAATCTCAGCTAAATCAAAACCATTCTCAGCTAAAATATCTCTGACTTCTTTACGAATACCTAAGTTAATAAGGTTGTTACTCATTAACTTACCAATAAGGAATTCCGCAGAGAAATAATAGAGTTTACGTTCTCCACTAATCTCTTCCTTATCTTCTAACATATCCTTAACAACAGCTAATAAAACAGTATAAACCTGTTCTTTAGTAAGATCCTTTAATGTTTTCTCATAGAGTTTTAATGACGTATCTTGTAGTTGTTTTTCTAATTGCATGACAACTCCTCCTTCTACTCACAATAAACTATAATCAAGCCTACTGTAAAGTGCAAGCCCACCTCAAAAACTTGATATCTTTATTAAAAAAACAATAGATTATAACAGCCTAAATACCTTGTAGGCATTATCTGTTGTTACCTTGGCCACTTCCTCTTCATCAAGACCTTTAAGCTCTGCAATTGTCTTAGCAATATAGATACAGTTAGCCGGTTCGTTCGTTGTGCCACGAAGAGGCACAGGAGCCATATAAGGATCATCTGTTTCAATCAGCAAGCTATCTAATGGAACATTAGTAGCAACACGTTTTGGCATCTTGGCATTCTTGAATGTCACTGGACCGGCAAGAGAAATATAATAACCAAGCTTAATAAAGCGTAAAGCCATTTGATCCGACCCACTATAACAATGCATGATGCCTTTTAGGTTTGCCTTTTCTAAAACATTATAGGTATCTTCATAGGCATCACGACAATGTATCGTGATAGGAAGACTTAAATCTTGAGCAATCTTGATTTGTTTTTTAAAGACATCCATTTGTTTCTCTTTAGGGACATCATCATAATAGTAATCAAGGCCAATTTCTCCTAACGCCACGACCTTGTCATCTTCTGCCATCTTAGCGATTAAGGTAAGATCTTCATCAGTAGTATGCAGGCAATCGTTGGGAGAAATACCCACTGTCGCATAAACAAAGTCATATTCATGGGCAATTTCTAAAGCACGCTGACTGCTTGCGACATCATAGCCAACAACCGTCATATGATTAACACCCTTTTCTAGGGCATTCTGGATATAGTGATCACGTTGATCAAAAAGCTCTTCGCTATTTAAATGTGTATGTGTATTGAAATACATGTATTTGCCTCCTATCGAAATGATTCTATCATATTCACAATACCAACCCCAGCCACAAGCTCAACAATGACATAGGCATCACCTAAGATACGCATATATTCATTGACATAGGGAATATCGGTTAAATAGGAAGCATAGAGGGGAAATAAGCCAATCACAATATGAATAATATTTACAACGCGATAGAGTATTCTCTTATGAATAGCCATATTATATGTCAAATAAAGAACAACCCCCATCAACATAAAAATAATAATACGAGCCTGTTCTGAAGTAAGTGGAATATGTGTTGTAATATAAGTTGTTATGGTAGGGATATAACGTGAATAAATCGTATAGATGATTGAGGGAATAAGTACATAGAGTACGCCTCTTAGTTTTTCATTCATAGCTGTCCTTTCTGCCCATTAAAAAAAGGCATATATAATGCCTTTTAATTTTAATCCATACCATATTGTTTGACAACATCGGATACAGGTAAATCATTTTCAATGTTATCAATTGTATGTGCTAGTAATTCAGCAACAGTTACAATTCTGAACTTATCCATTTGTTTTTCTTCTGGAAGTGGGATTGTATCCGTAATAACAACTTCCTTAGCGTCACAGTCCTTAAGTCTTTCAACTGCAGGTCCTGAAAGTACACCATGTGTACATGCAATATAGACATCCTTAGCACCCTTCTGCTTCAACATATTAACACCAGCAGTGATTGTACCGGCAGTATCAATCATGTCATCAATCAAGATACAGTTACGACCAGCTACATCACCAATAATACCCATTACTTCAGCAACATTTGGTTTAGGTCTACGTTTATCGATAATCGCAATTGGACAATCGAAATATTCTGACATCTGTCTAGCACGTGTAGCTCCACCATGGTCTGGTGAAACAATCGCAATATCCTCAATACCCTTATCTTTAAAATACTTACAAATAAGTGGTAAAGCCTGCATTTCATCAACAGGAATATCAAAGAAGCCCTGAATCTGTTTAGCATGTAAGTCTACTGTGACTACACGATCAACACCAGCTGTTGTCAATAAGTCAGCAACTAACTTAGAAGTGATTGGCTGTCTTGGCTTAGCTTTACGATCCTGTCTTGCATAACCGAAATATGGAATAACTGCTGTAATCGCATGAGCTGATGCACGTTTTAAAGCATCACATAATACTAAGATTTCCATTAAATTCTCAGTAACTGGATTACATGTAGACTGAATAATAAAGACATCTTTACCACGTACTGATTCACCGATTTCTACAAGAATTTCACCATCCGCAAAGTGATGAACTTTTGAAGGTGCTACATCAACACCTAAAATATCAGCAATATCTTTCGCAAGTTTCTGACTTGCACTTAATGAGAATAAAGCAATTTTATCGTTCTTCATTTTATGTCCCCTTAGAATCTTGTTCTATTAAATTGTCTTATCTTTTAAACTTTGAAACTTCACTTCACTATGATCACTGATATGAACATGATCAAGTTCTACAAATGGACCAATATGACAGTTTTCACCAATCACACTCGCACCTTTAATAATAGTTCCTGGTTCAATAACTGTATTTGTACCAATTGTCACATCAGTACCAATATATGTCTGATCAGGATCAATAACCGTTACCCCATTCAATAACAATTCATGGTTAATTCTTCTCGCTAATGTCTTTGTTGCCTCAACAAGAGCGACACGATCATTAATGCCACCAACTTCATCAAAATCATCAATCTCATAAGAAGAAATAGGTAAACCTTCCTGATTCATGATTCCAATAACATCTGTTAAATAGTATTCATTTTGGGCATTATTGTTTGTAACCTGACTGAGGGCGTTAAATAAAGCCTGGTTATCAAAACAATATTCACCTGTGTTCATTTCCGTAATGTCTTTTTGATCTTCGGCTAGATCTTTAAATTCTACAATACCCTTAACCTGACCATCCACATTAATAATACGTCCATAAGCAACTGATGTATCACAATGTGCTGTCATCACTGTGGCTTTGGAAGCTTTAGCCTTAAATGTATCAATAAGGCCTTTTAAAGTAGACTTCTGTACAAGTGGTGCATCGCCATTTAAGACCAATGTCATTCCTTCTTTGTCACCAAGAACTTCCTTAGCGCAAAGAACAGCATGACCTGTACCGAGCTGCTCACGCTGGTAAACCGTCTTCACGTCTTCAGGCAATAATGCTTTCACCTGTTCTGCTTCATGACCAACTACAACGACAATCTCATCAACACCTAAATCCTTTAAGGCATCAACCACATGATTAATCATTGGTTTATAAAGCACTTCATGAACAACTTTAGGTTTATCAGACTTCATACGAGTACCTTTACCCGCTGCTAATACAACCGCATAGATTTTCATTCCATTCATATCTCCTTACGCGTACATTCTAGCAAAATTCCCATCAAAAAAAAAGCCCGTATTTAACAATGAATTCACTGACACTCCAACGGCTAAAGTACGTTGGGTTCTTATATACATTCACTTCCAGATATACTCGAAAGCATATAAGACTAATGAGTTTCTATAAGACTTTCACTACCAAAGATGCCATTGCATCCATTAGCGATAGCATAAGGCTCGTGTCAAAACCTATTTATATATTCTCTTTTTAAATTGCGATACTGCTTAGATTATTCTTGCCAGTTAATCTGTCTACTTCCAAATTATGAAGCCTATAGGAGTTTTCAAATCTTCCATTACATTTATCAATATCAAAGTTTTTTAAATCATCACTTATATTCATTATCAGGAAAGCACTGTACATATCTCTTTGTATCTTGATTCCATTAAGATCATTCCATCTCTGTGACAATGTTTTCTTTGTATATGTTCCATCAAAGTGATTGAACTGACTTGCCTTTGCTTCAGAAGTGTTTATTTCTGTTAATTTCTCGCCAAAATAATTTAGTTTTCTATCTATTATTGTTAATAACATTGATGGTGCTTTATTTGCCAAAGACTTACCGAAACGTTTCTTTTTCTTGTACTTTCCTTTATCATTCTTTTCAGTATTTTTAGCACGCTTCTGAAGTCCTGCAAAATTCATTTTTTCGACATATACTTTGTTTCCAAGAGATATGATATAGTTTGCCAAGCATTCATGCTGATACTTTCTTATATCTGCTTGCTTTCTATATAGTTCCTTTAATTCGTTTTGATATCTGATATAGTGATTTGATTTGTTCCATCTGACTTTCTTATTGCCTTGTTTCTTGACGGTTCCATCTTCATTATAATTATCTGGATTAGTTGCACGTCTTGACCTGTCCATGCCTCTCAGAATTTTCTGTTTCCGGTTTTCAATGTTCTGGACCCTGTCAGCAAGTTCTAATATTTTTACATCGGTCTGGCTTGAAATGGCAATGGTCCTGGTTCCAATATCCAAGCCAACATCACCATTGCCAATGCTATGTTTAATTTCACCAGTTTCAGCATCCACCTTGACAGGTGGATTTCCTTTAAAGACTACCTGCACATAGAATTTATATTTGTTTCTTACATATTTCCTAACAATCCTGTTGTAGCAAATATCGCATTGCATAGCCTGACATTCATAATGATTGTCATAATCAATTAAGACTGGGATTTTTAAGCCATTCCAGACAAGAGTATCATTAATTATTCTGATTCCTGTCTTGTTGGATTTTCCTTCAAGTGAATTTAATTCACCATATTTCTTATAATAAACTTTCCTGCCATTTCCATGGAATAACCTGTCATAGGATTTCCATAATGCAGTTGAGTAAAAGAATCAATATTATCTTTAAAATGTCTTTGCATTTGCTTTACATCTTCGTGAAATGAATATTCTGACATGTTATATTGTTTTCGCATATCGTTTATCTGTTTCCAGATTTCTTTATCTGACTTTTCACTCTCAGACAATGAAGACAGAAGAGTGCGATATCTCTTGGTTTTAATCATTTCCTTATAACGCTTCTGTGTTACATTGACTAAAGAATTATAGATCTTTCTTCCGGTCTCAAAACGCTTATTTAAAATATCTTCTTGATATTTTTCCGTTTTTAATGGAAATTCAGCAATAAAGCTTGCCATAATATTCACCTCACTTTCTAATATAATATTCTCTTTTTTCTAGTATCTCTTCTTCTGACTTTCTACATACTTTTTAATCGTTTCGCTGCATACATTGCTTGCCGTAGAAACAAAATAGCTCCTTGTCCATAAACCAGGCATTTTTGATAGTTCCACAAACTCTTCTCTAAGAATTTTACTTGTATATCCTTTTATTTGTTGCATGATGCCTGAAGGACTTAATGCTGGAGGACAATTCAAGAACATATGAGAGTGGTCCTTGTCACATTCGATTGCAATAATTTCAATTTCTAACTCCTTACATTTTATTTTGACCAGTTCCTTAAAGCGTTTCTCTACATTTGATATCAGAAAAATTTTACGCCTGTATCTTGGCCAAAAGACAAAATGGTAGTTTATCAACGATACCGTTGTATTTGTATGTCTATATTCATTTTCCATACATATACCATATCATGATACATATATGTTTTTAATATCTACATACATTTTTTATTTTATGCTATCCATCCCATACCTAAGGGAGTGGGCTTTTCGCACAGTTTTTTGTAAAAATTTACGATATCTTTGCAGTATTCATTTTGTAGTCTTAATATACAAAACTCTCTTCTATCATTTGACTACCTTAACCTGCTGTCTAAAGTCAGTGGGATTGCGGTAGCTATATTTCAATTTATTAGTTTTCATAGCTAAGCGAGGCGTTATCAGCGTTATCATTTTCAGCAATAACCGCTGCTTCACTATACTTAGGCATCGTTATGTTTCTAATCTTGATGGCTTAAGAGCTTTGTTGTACGGACAAAGTAATAAGATTCTTTAAAGTACTCATAGCCTTTATGGAGTATCTCTTCGTCATTTGTCATTCCAAAAACACAACTACCACTTCCACTCATCAATGCCCCATCAAATCCCAATTCCAACATTTCCTTCTTGATAGTTGCAATTTCAGGGACAAAGTCAATAGAAGGTTCTTCAAGTGTATTGCCTAGTGTATCTACAACACCTTGATAGTCTTCATGAATCAATGCTGCTTTCATCTTATAGATATCTGGATGAAGAGCTGTGGACATATCTAAGGCGTTGAAGGAACGTTTTGTCGATACACCTCGGCTTGGTTTGACAAGAAGAAAATTGGTATTAAAAGAGGAATGTATGAATTCAAACTGTTCTCCTTTTCCACTGACAACAGCTAAACGGTTATAGATACAAAATGGGATATCAGAGCCAATATCCTTTGTCAGTTCAACCATATCTTCATAGCTCATATGTAGCTTAAAGAGACGATTCATGGCCTTAATAACAGCTGCACCATCAGCACTGCCACCTGCTAATCCTGCTTGTGAAGGAATATGTTTCATACAATGCATCTTAATGCCCTTTGTGATCTTGTATTTCTCCATAACAGCCTGGGCAACCTTATACATAATATTGCGTTCATCGGTTGGAACACGTGATGAGTTGGTTGTAAGGATGATGCCTGGCTTATCTGTGACTTCAATTGTAATGAGGTCATGCAAGGTAATGGGAGCCATGATCATCTTGAGTTCATGATAGCCATCATCACGTTCACTGACAACATCGAGTGCTAGGTTGATTTTTGCGAATGCCCTTATTTTCATAGTCTCTTCCTTCTTTCTTCTGCAAGCTTCATGAAATCATCAATATTGAGTTCTTGTGCACGTTTTGTTGGGTTGATATTACAAGCTGCTAGGACTTGGGCTGTTTCATTTTGAAAGAGTGCTTTCATATTATTATTCATTGTCTTTCGCTTCTGTTTAAAAGCAGCCTCTAGCACTTCAATAAGCACTGGATCCATATTTCTCTCTTTATAAATACGTATCACGGCACTATCGACATGGGGAGCTGGAATAAAGACAGACTTACCCACCGTCATACAATATTTGATATCACCTACATAATCAATCATATTGGATAATGGACTCTTTTCTTCTCCTGTCAGCTTTAATGCCACTTCTTTTTGAATTAATGCAACCATCCGATTAATTCTTGTTGGTGTTGTGAGAACTTTCTTGATGATGTCAGTTGTAATATAATATGGTAAGTTTGTTACAACACATACATCCTCTTCTTCTATCGTTGAGACAACCTCTTCTAAGTTAACTTTCATAAAATCCTGCAAGATCACTTCGACATTATGACATTCTAATTCATGATCTAAGACATTCTTCATACGTTCATCAATCTCAAAGGCTATGACATGTTTAGCCTGATGGGCAAGTTCTTCCGTTAAAGCACCAATGCCCGGTCCTATTTCAATAACACATGTTTCTTTTGTGATATTGGCTTGTTGGGCTATTTTATGAATGATGTTGGCATCTACAAGAAAGTTTTGCCCGTATTTCTTGAGTGCATTGAGGTCATATTGATCCAGGATAGCCTGGGTATTTTTTCTTATCGCTATATTCTTCATGACTCTATTGTACTAGAAAACAACATCAGTGTAAAAGAAAAGACGGAGAACCGTCTTAATCACTGACATCACTATCAAGCTGCATGACTATTGTATAGCCTGGATAAGCTTCTTCGATGTCTTTATAAATATGTTTGTAGAGATGATCTCGGTCTATTGAGAAATCAAAGATGACATCAAGCTGAATGCGTTTTTCTTCCTTGTTCACATAGAAACCATGAACCTGAATAACACCCTCATGTGCCATTACGAGATGTGTGATATCGGTACGCATTTTCGCAACCTCATTATCCTTTGTATTAAAGGCATAAACACCGATACCAGTAAGAATAACACCCGTTTCATCATAGACTTTCTTAGCAATTTTTCTTGATAATTCATCAAGCTCATCCACCTGCATATAATCAGCAACTTCAATATGCACGGAACCAATATAACGATTAGGTCCATAACTATTCAGCACCAAATCATAACTACCATAGATTCCATCAAAGCTATTAATAACCTTCTTGACTTTCTTAGATAATTCACCAGCAACACGTTCACCAAGAATATCACTTAATGAATCACGCAACATCTCAATAGCACTCTTGATAATAATTATTGAGATAACAGCACCAAGATAAGCTTCTAGGGAGATATGGAAGAGTAAATAAATCACTGCCGCAACAAGTGTTGAAGCAGAAATAATAGAATCCAGTGTTGCATCTTCTCCACTATTAATAAGTGAAGCTGAATTCATTTTTACACCAACACTCTTTACATATCTTCCTAAGATAATCTTTGTCACAACACCAACAATAATAATCACTAATGTCAATGTTGAATAATCTGGTTTAGTTGGTGAGACAATTGCCTTAATCGATTCTCTTAAAGAAGCAATACCCGCATAAAGGACGATGAAGGAAATAAGTGTTGCACTTAAATATTCCACACGTCCATATCCTAATGGATGCTTCTTGTCCGGACTTTTCCCCGCTAACTTCGTCCCAACAATAGTAATGATGGAACTCATAGCATCACTTAAGTTATTGATGGCATCAAGTACAACGGCAATAGAATTCGCCAATAAGCCAACAATAGTCTTAAAGATTGCAAGCAAGACATTTGTAGCAATACCAATAATACTTGTTTTAATAATAACAGCATTTCTGTTTTCCATGAAAGAGCCTTCTTTCTTTTAGATTGTGCACAATCATTATAAAACAATATCCCCATAAGTCAACACCTAACTCAACTGTCAATACAGTTGCATATACAATAATAAACACCTATAATGATGTCAGGTGATAAACATGGAAAGAAAAGAACAAGTTTTAAATGATATATCCGAAGCTACAAAGCCTATCTCAGCAAAATCATTAGCGACAAAATATGGTGTAAGCAGACAGATTATTGTCGGTGATGTCGCCTTACTGAGAGCAGCAGGTTACAATATCATGGCAACCCCAAGAGGTTATATCCTTGATGATGAAGGTGGCTTACGTAAAAAGATTGCCGTAAAACATGATCGTGAGGCAATTGAGGAAGAGTTGAATATTATTGTTGATCAGGGTGGTCGGATTGAAGATGTCATTGTTGAGCATCCTGTATATGGCGAGATTAAAGGCAATCTTCACATTAGCAGTCGTTATGACGTGAAGAAGTTTATGGAGAAGCTTAATAGTTCCCATGCTGCACCTCTTTCAGAACTTACTGATGGCATTCATCTTCATACTATCGTCTATGAAGACCAGGATATGATTGAACGTATTGAAAGAGAGTTAGAACGAGCTGGTTATTTGTATCGTTAAAACAAAGGCGGGCATTTTTAAGAAATGTCCGCTTTTTTACATATGTTTTAATTTTTCTTCGATATCATCCTTTGTGACACCTATCATATTCAGGCGCTTAAAGAGCGCTTTATTATTACCATGTCCTAAACGATAGGTATGGTAGAGGTAATCACGTTTTGCATGATTACCAATAATATCCAAGCTTAGGAATTCTTGCCAGCTTAGTGTATCTTCACGTTCACTAAATTGGACGGTATTCTCTAAAGCTTCAATAATGGCTTCATGTCGCGCTTCCGCAATTCCAAGTTTCTTCTTACCAATAGCATCTTTCTTTTTCACAAAGGCATGCTTGGCATTAGGAACTCTTGCGATAATTCTATTACGTATTTGTTGGCCAGGATAGTCTGGATCTGTCAGAATAATGACTCCCCTTGTCTTCGCGGCTGTTTCGATTTGTTGGAGAATAGCTTCGTTGATGCCACTACCACTTGTTTCAATTGTATCGACATCAAATAATTGTTGTAATGTTGCTGTATCGGTTTTCCCTTCAACAACAATCACTTCTTGAATTCTTTTCATATTATCACCAGTTCCATCATACTCACCAATTCTCTAACTATCAAGTTATTCCAAATTGAAGATAGAAACATTTGTATTATTTCTTTAAAAAAGCAGGCAAAGTCCTACACTTTGTCTGCTTATTTTTAACCACCAAAGACTTCAGCAATACGTTCATCGAGATTCTTTGTAGGTGTTTCAATATGTGGTTTTTCACCAATATTCTTGAAGGCTGTTGAAAGCATGAGCTTAATACGGTTAAGCTGGTTGGTTTCAGAAGCACCTGGGTCATAGTCAATAGCGACGATATTGGACTGTGGATACTTCTTACGCAATGCTTTAATTACGCCCTTACCTGTAACATGGTTTGGCAGGCAGGCAAATGGCTGCATACATACAATGTTAGGTGCACCATCATCAATCAGGTCAATCATTTCTGCTGTTAGGAACCAGCCTTCACCCGTCTGGTTACCAAGTGAGACAACTTCGCTTGCCTTAGCTGCCATTTCGGTAATTGGATGAGGTGGGGTAAAGCGTTTTGAAGCCTTTAATGCCGCAATCATGTCTTTTCTCAAGTAATCGACAAACTTGATGGCAATATTGCCAATCTCTTTGCCCTTCCATGTTCCATCATAATGCGTTTCCTTGAAGTTAGCATTATAGAATGAATACTGGAAGAAGTCGATTAAGTCTGGCATTACTGCTTCAGCACCTTCTGCTTCAATGGTTTTGACGATTTCGTTGTTGGCAGTTGGATGGAATTTGACAAGGATTTCCCCAACGAGACCAACTCTTGGTTTTTTAATATCAAGTAATGGTAATTCATCGAATTCTTTAACGATTTCATACACATTCTTTTTAAACTCCTTAAGTGAGCCGTTCTTCACATTTTCCTGGCACTTTTCTACCCATGATTCATAAAGTTCATTAGCCGAGCCTTTGACCGCTTCATAAGGGCGTACACGGTAAAGGACACGCATGAATAAGTCACCATACATAGCCCCAATGACAACTTTCTTCGCAAGCTTATAAGTAATCTTGAAGCCTGGGTTATTTTCTAAGCCAACTAAATTAGCTGAGATAACTGGAACCTGTTCAAGATGGGCATCTTTGAGAGCTTTACGAATGAAGGCAATATAGTTTGTCGCACGACATCCACCACCTGTCTGAGAGATGATGAGAGCTGTCTTATTGACATCATATTTACCACTCTTTAATGCTTCCATCATCTGTCCAGCAACAAGTATTGATGGATAACATGCATCATTGTTGACATATTTCAAGCCTGCTTCCACAGCACCTTTATCAACTGAAGGTAGTACAACAAAGTTATAACCTTCTTCACGCATAGCTGTTTCAACAAACTGGAAGTGAATTGGAGACATCTGTGGACAAAGAATTGTCCAGCCTTCTTTCTTCATTTCCTTTGTGAATGCTGGTTTAGATGGTTCATAATGTTCACTTAAGTCAGGTGTGAAGTTCGATTTCTTAATTGTTGCTTTAAGTGAGCGGATACGAATTCTAATTGGGCCTAAGTTAGAGACTTCATCAATCTTGATTAATGTATAAATCTTATTTCTAGCCTGTAATAATTCTGCAACCTGGTCACTTGTAACCGCATCAAGACCACAGCCAAATGATGTAAGCTGAATAAGATCAAGATCTTTCTGCGTGCTGACAAACTGGGCGGCACGATAGAGTCTTGAATGATATGTCCATTGGTCAACAACACGAAGATTTGTCTCTTCGTTATTCATATTCGCAACAGAATCTTCCGTCAAGACGACAAAGCCTTCACCAGTAATAAGGTCGGCAATACCATGGTTGATTTCCGGATCAACATGATATGGACGTCCAGCTAAGACAATACCATGTTTGTGATTCTTATGCATATAATCAAGAGCTAAGCGACCTTGTTCACGAATATCTTCTCTTGAACGTGCTAATTCTTCATAAGCCTTATCAATGGCATGATGGAGTTCTTTATCGGTAATGTTGAATTCAGATAATGAATCCTTGAGGACTTTAAAGAGTGTTTTTGGATTGTTAAGGGAAATAAATGGATTCTTGTAATTAATGTTCTTTTCTTCCAAGTGATCCACATTGTTTCTAATAACTTCTGGATATGATCCTACAACTGGACAGTTATAATGATTACCAGCATCACTAAATTCCTGTCTTTCATAAACAACTGAAGGATAGAAAATAAAGTTAATGCCACGTTCAATTAAGTTCTCGATATGTCCATGAACAAGCTTTGCTGGATAGCAAACAGATTCAGAAGGAATTGATTCAATACCCTTTTCATAAATCTTCTTGCTGGAACGTGCCGAAAGAACAACACGGAACTTTAAGTCCGTAAAGAATGTATACCAGAATGGATAGTTCTCATACATATTAAGAACACGTGGAATACCGACATTACCTCTTGTTGCTTCTTTTGGAAGAAGTGAACGATAACCAAAGATACGTTTGTATTTATAGTCAAAGAGATTTGGTAATTTCTTGCTTGTAAGTGGGAGGTTTGCCCCTCTTTCACAACGGTTACCAGAAATGAATTCTCTGCCATCATTGAATGATGTAATTGTCAGCATACAGTTATTTGTACACTTACCACAGTTTCTCATTTCATTGCTGTATTCCAGAAGTTCAATTTCTGCCTTAGAAAGGAGTGTTGTTCCTGCACCATCATCATTTTCACAAGCAATACGCGCCATACCATAAGCACCCATCAAGCCGGCAATATCGGGACGAGTGACTTCAATACCTGTTTCCTTTTCAAATGCACGAAGAACGGCTTCATTATAGAAAGTACCACCCTGTACAACAACATGTGTGCCAATATCTTCCTTACTTCTTAATTTAATAACCTTATAAAGGGCATTCTTGATAACTGAGTAAGAAAGACCAGCTGAGATATCTTCAACACTTGCCCCTTCTTTTTGTGCCTGCTTGACTTTTGAGTTCATGAAGACTGTACATCTTGAGCCAAGGTCAATAGGATGCTTTGACTTAAGGGCTAATTCTGCGAATTCTTCAATCTTGTAACCAAGTGATTTCGCAAATGTCTCTAAGAATGAACCACATCCTGCTGAACATGCTTCATTGAGGGAGATATTCTGAATGACATTATCACGAATCGTAATGGCCTTCATATCCTGACCACCAATATCGAGAATAAAATCAACATCAGGTTCATAAGCCTTAGCAGCTGTATAATGGGCAATGGTTTCAACTTCACCATAGTCCACTTTAAGAGCAGCTTTGATTAAAGCTTCCCCATAACCTGTAACCCCGGCTTTGGCAATATAAGCACCTTCAGGTAATAAGTCATAAACATGGCACATTAAGCGCATGATGAGCTGTAATGGATTACCTTCATTAGAGTTATAGTAAGTATAAAGAATGGCACCTTCAGGATCTGTAAGAATCATCTTTGATGTCGTTGAACCAACATCAATACCTAAATAGACCTTACCTTTATATTTCTTAATATCATGCTTTGTCGTAATATGAGAAAGATGTCTTTCTCTAAAAGCACGTAGTTCTTCTTCGTTATTAAAGAGTGGCTCTAAAACATTTGTCAGTTCACTTGTCTGGTTTTCAAGTTTTTCTAAATGCTTGATCATGTTACTGAAGCTGATGGCTTCTTTCGCATTTTCCTTGGCATAGATACAAGCACCCATAGCTACGAAGAGCTGTGAGTTATCTGGGAAAATCACTTGATCTTCTGTTAAACCAATTGTTTCAATAAAACGTTGTCTGAGTTCTGACAAGAAGTAAAGTGGACCACCTAGAAATGCGACATTGCCCTTAATAGGATGTCCACTTGCAAGTCCAGAGATTGTCTGATTGACAACAGCCTGGAAAATAGAGACGGCAATATCTTCTTTGGAAACACCATCATTAATTAATGGCTGTACATCTGTTTTCGCAAAGACCCCACAACGTGAGGCAATAGGATAAATGGTCTTGTAGTTTTTGGCAAGTTCATTTAATCCCTTGGCATCCGTCTGTAATAATGTAGCCATCTGATCAATAAAGGCACCTGTACCACCAGCACAGCTCCCATTCATTCTCTGTTCAAGCTGGCCATCAAAGTAAGTAATCTTGGCATCTTCGCCACCTAGTTCAATCGCAACATCAGTTCTTGGAATATATGTTTCGATTGTCTTTGTACAGGCAATGACTTCTTGTACAAATTCTATCCCCATACTATTAGCGAGAGAAAGCCCACCTGAGCCTGTCATTGCTACATGTACATCAAGATCTCCTACCTGATCTTTAACTTCTATTACTAAATCATGAATTGTCTTTCTAACGTCAGAGAAATGTCTGACATAGTTGGAATATAGGCAATTATCATTTTCGTCTGTCAGATATAACTTTACTGTTGTTGAACCAACATCTATACCTAAATAATATTTCAAAGTTCTGACCTCCTTATTCCCGTATCACTTCAAATATTAGCTTTTCACAAAATTTTCTTCAAATCATATGCTTAAGAATTCATTACATTTCTCATTGTTTCATAAAGCAATTTCGCTTTTTGATCAGAAAAAGAACGGCCATTATTTTTCCATCCACGATAGGTAGAATAATTCACACCAGCCTTTTCACAAATCACCCGCATATTAAAAAAAATGCATTTACGACTTACAATTTCCTTATAATTCACTTTATCCACGACATGTTAACTCCTTCACATTTACTACATTCTTGTGTTACAGCATATGTATATTAAACGATTAAATGCGTAAAGTCAACCACTATTTTACTACATACATGTTGAAAAGATGTTGTTTAACCAACATCATATTGATTTACAAAAATGTCTCTTTTCGCTACAATGAGGACGTTGAGGTGAGATATATGTATTGTAATACTTGTGGTACAAAACTCATTATGAAGCGTGATGGGATTGATGGTTTTGTTCCTTTCTGTATGAATTGCCAGACTTTTAAATATCCAACTTTTAGTGATGCCATTTCATCTGTTATCTTTTCGCCTGATAAAAAAGAGATACTCCTGATCCAGCAATATGGCCGTAAAGACAATGTCTTGGTCGCTGGTTATGTGACAAAAGGAGAAAACCTAGAAACAACATTAAAAAGAGAGATTGAAGAAGAAGTCAACCTAGAAATAGAACGTTTCATGTACAACGACAATCAGTATTATGAACGTACAAACACATTAATCACTAACTTCATGGCAGTTGCAAAAGATAAGAACTTTAAGCTGACAGGAGAAGTTGACCAAGCACAATGGTTTAGTGTTGAAGATGCACTTAAATATATTAAGCCTAATAGCCTTGCTCAGCACTATCTCAAGGAAGCTATTTGTAAGATAGATCGATTATAATATCGGTCTATTTTTCTTTTATATGTAAAAAGATGAAGATTATTCATCTTCATCCTTAAAGAGTGCATGGCCAATTCTTACCATCGTGCTACCTTCTTCAATAGCTACTTTGTAATCATGACTCATACCCATTGATAATTCTGTTAAATGAGCTTGTGGATATGTTTTCGCAAGTTCTTCTAAAAGTAATCTTGTGTCTTTGAAATATGGACGGCATGCTTCTACATCAATATTAGGAGCCATCATCATCAAACCTCTCACTTCAATATGAGGCTTTGTGAGCGCATAAGCCATAACATCCTGCATTTCTTCCCTCTTAAAGCCATGTTTGCTTTCTTCATTCGCAATGTTGACCTGAAGAAGTACGGGCATAACAAGATTATGTTTTGCAGCCTGTTTTTCTATTTCATCAATCAGTTTTCTATTCGCAACAGAATGAATCATGTCAACCTGATCAATAATATATTTCACTTTATTTGTCTGCAAAGTCCCAATGAAATGCCAATGTGCTTTACCCTGATAGACTTCTTTCTTCTTTAAGAAATCCTGGACACGATTTTCCCCAAAGATTGTTACACCATTAGCTTCTAGCTTTGCCATTTCATCAGCAGTTGTGTACTTTGTAGCGGCAACTAGGGTTGCTGGTTTTACAGCTTCAACAATACGTCTTGTTGCTGCTTCATCACATTTAAGATTGTAGTTCATATTTTATCACCCAATCCATTATAGCACTACTGCGCATCTTTTAAAGCTTTGACTAAATCTGGAATTGTTGCTTCGAAGTCTACACCATACCAAGGCTTCTTTGGATTCTCAAGCGTCTTCTTGATCGTCAAAGCTGTATAGTCAGCAGCAACTGCCAATGCATCACGAATGCTTAAGCCATTCATATAGGCACCTACAGCTACTGAAGAGAAGATATCACCAGTACCATGATACTTCGCTCCGACAATATCATTTTGATAGCTAAAGTATTCCTTCTTAACCGTATCATAACCCATAATACCTGTCTTACCTTCAAATAATGATACCCCTGTTAAGACAACAATCTTAGAGCCAAGCTTTGCGAGCTTGTCTAAAAGATCTTTGATATAAGCTTCATCATATTCTTCTTTATATTCTGTATCCGTCATAAAGCATGCTTCAGTAATATTTGGCACAATAATATCAGCTAAGCCACATAACTTAGCATTAGCTTTGACATAATCCATGTCAAAGTTAGGATAAAGCTTGCCATTATCTGCCATAACTGGATCAATGAAGACAATGTTGTCATCAGTCTTGAACATGTTGAAGATTTTTTCCATATGATGGATTTCTTCAACACTACCTAAATATCCTGTGTAAATAGCATCAAACTGTACATCCTGACTCTTCCAATGCTGTGTAATTGGATCAAGCTGGTCACTTAAATCTTTATATGTAAAGTCTTTGAACATTGTATGTGTTGATAATACAGCAGTTGGCAGAATAACAGCTTCATTACCTGTAGCCGATATAAGTGGTAATGCGACTGTTAAAGAACACTTACCTAAACATGATATATCCTGAATTGTTAATACTCTTTTCACTTTTTTCACTCTCCCTTTTGCCCACCATTATAACCTATTAAAATACTAATGAATATGGAAATTATCATAAAAGTTTGCTTATATTCTTAATAGGGAAAATCTATAAAGATATAAGCGAACTTACAATGCAAGATTAAATAAAGAACACAGTAGCAACATTAACTTTAAGCAAAAATTTAAGTAGTTTTATAAGTGATCATATTAGAGAAAGTTGTGAAGTCTCTAGTCCGGAAGGCTCCTGCGGGGTCCTTTCTTTGTTTTATCCCAATAGTGATATAATAAAATTCAACCTGTATAAGAAAACACCCTATAATAGAGTGTCTTCAATCAATAATATCCAATAAACCTTAATCACTTATTAATTCTTGATCCGACGCAAACTCAGGAGTAATTGTGTCAAATGCATGTTGAAGACTAAGCCAATATTCCACACTTGTTCCAAGCATGCGCGATAACTTTGATGCCATTTCAATAGATAAGCTTTGTTCTCCACTTACCAGAAGCCTAAGATCTTCTTGTGTGATTTCAAGTCTTTTCGCAAAGTCTTCTTGGGTTAATTCACTTTCTTCTAATAATTCCTCAAGATAATATCCAGGATGAAAAGCCATTTTGTCATTATATGTAATAGTGTTACTCATCTTGTTAACCTCCATAATTATGTTGTGTTTATTATTGTATTCATATAAGGGTGGATAATATTATTTCCTGGTTCTTTGCATGAATTAGCCTTCTAGTACTTTCATACTATTATAGACTTTCATGTTCGTCAATTTTTATTGTATTATTGGCAATATTCTTGCCTTGACAACAATCATACATATGTTATGCTTTTAATGTCATCGGAGGGTGAATTGTTCTAAGAAACAATAGCTGGATAAGATGGTAGACTGAAATGTCTGCTTTCTTATCCAGCTTTTATTTTTTAAGGAGGATATTATGACGAAACAAACATCATTTACCCAAGGTAAAATCTTACAACCTCTTATTTTCTTTGCGTTTCATGTTTTATTAGCGTTGTTTTTACAAGCTATGTATGGTGCTGTAGACTTATTGATTGTAGGGAAGTTTGCTTCATCAGTCGATGTTTCAGCTGTTTCTACAGGTTCACAGATCATGGTCACATTGACGAATTTAGTCAGCAGTTTTGCGATGGGCTTAACGATTCTTCTTGGTCAGCAGATTGGTCGTGGTGAGAAAGAAGCTGGTGGTAAGAGTGTTGGTACTGGTATTCTATTCTTTATCATTATTGCGGTCATTATGTCCATTGCCATGCTTTTCTTAGCCCCACAGGTAAGTAGCTTAATGAATGCACCTCAGGAAGCATTCGATAAGACTGTTGCCTATTTAAGAATTTGTGGTGGTGGTATGGTTGTCATTGTAGCTTATAATCTCATTGGTTGTATATTTAGAGGTCTTGGTGATTCTAAGACACCATTAATAACTGTTGCGATTGCTTGTGTGTTTAATATTATTGGTGATTTGATTTTATGTGCCATCTTTCATATGGGAACAGAAGGGGCAGCTATAGCGACTGTTCTTGCTCAGGTTATTAGTGTTCTTATTTCACTTTTCTTGATTCGTAAAATCGAACTCCCTTTTACTTTACATCGTAAATATCTCAAAATAGATCAACAGATCTTATCAAAAATCATTAGTTTTGGTGCACCAATAGCCTTACAGGATCTTCTTGTCAGCATTTCTTTCCTAATCATCCTAGCCATTGTCAATACCATGGGTGTAACAGCATCCGCTGGTGTTGGTGTTGCGGAAAAGGTATGCGCCTTTATCATGTTGATTTCTTCAGCCTTTATGCAATCCATATCTGCCTTTGTCGCACAGAATTATGGTGCAGGATTGATGAACAGAGCACGTAGCGCTCTTCATTATAGCTGTACTGTTTCTTTTGGGATTGGCATTTGTATGTTTCTTCTGACATATTTCCACGGCAATATTCTCGCCAGCATTTTCTCATCAAATTTTAAAGTTATTTTAGCGGCAAGCGATTATCTTAAAGCCTATGCCATTGATTGTCTCTTTACTTCAGTTTTCTTCTGTTATACAGGGTTCTATAATGGTATCGGGAAAACAAAGTTCGTTATGATCCAAGGGATACTCGGTGCTTTCTTAGTTAGAGTACCTGTCTCTTATTTCATGAGTATTCAGCCTCATCCTAACCTATTCCATATTGGCTTAGCTACACCTTTGTCATCTCTTCTTCAGCTTATTCTTTGTTTAGGTTTGATGGCTTATTTGAAGCATGGAAATCTATTGGAAGATATAAACTAAATATCTATAAAAAAACATCCATCTACTCAATAGTAGATGGATATTTCTTTAGAATTGCACTTTAGGCACTTCTTTATCAGCTTCTTCAACTTCAAAGAATGGCATAGGTTTAAAGCCACCCATGTTCGCAATGATATTACTTGGGAACATTTCACACTTATTCTTAAATGCATTCACAGCATCATTATAGAACTGACGAGCATACTGGATTTTATTTTCAGTATCACGTAAGTCATTTTGTAATGAAGTGAAGTTCTGGTTAGCCTTTAAGTCAGGATAGGCTTCAGCTACCGCAAAGAGTCTTCCTAGTGCTCTTGTGATTTCACCACTAGATGCCATCATGTCTTCTGGTGTTGCGGCATTTGTGAAAGCATTACGTGCTGCCATTACTTTCTCAAGTGTTTCACTTTCATGCTTTGCATAGCCTTTGACTGTTTCTACCAAGTTAGGAATAAGATCAGCTCTACGCTTCAAGACAACTGATACCTGACTCCAGGCATTCTCACATTTATTTCTTAATTTGACCAAGCTATTATATGTTGTAATAGCCCATATAACGATTAGAGCGATAATGACGCCGGCAATAATAAAGCCCATAAATAATAGACCTCCTTTTATTTAGTAATCCTATTATACATGAACTAACAAAGAAAGCCTAGTATTCAAAATAAAGAGAGTAATTATCATCATGAAAGCATAAAAAGACAACAGCAATTAAGCCGTTGTCTTCATTAATTATAATTTTGCGATATCTACGAGTGATGTAGCACCATTATGCTTCTTTTCAAGTGAATTGATTAAAGCCTGGGCTGTATCAAGGGATGTATAGATTGGAATACCTGCTTCAACCGCAAATCTTCTGATCACAAAACCATCTTTAAGATTGCTGTTACGTGTTGGGATATCAATGACAAGATCAACTGTATCTGTCAGCATGAGATCAAAGATTGTATTTGTTTTCTCGGTAATGCGGTTAATTAAGTGACATGGTACATCATGTGCTTTTAAGAATTCATATGTTCCCTTAGTGGCATAAAGGTCATAACCAAACATATAATACTGTTTCGCAATTGGTAAGAATTCTTCTTTGCTGGAATCTTTTACTGTACAGATAATGTTCTTTTTCTTAGGAAGGTCGATACCTGTACCAATGAATGCCTTATACATAGCTTCATCAGGATCCTTAGAAATACCAAGTACTTCACCTGTTGATTTCATTTCTGGGCCTAAGCTAATTTCTGCTCCAGTAATCTTTTCAAATGAGAAGACTGGCATTTTTACGGCAATCGTATCTTTTTCAGGTACTAAGCCATATGAATAACCTTGTTCAGGAATAGAATGTCCCATAATAGCCTTAGTTGCCACTTTAACAATTGGAATACCTGTAACCTTAGAGATATATGGGATTGTACGTGATGATCTTGGGTTTACTTCAATGACATAAACTTCATCTTCATAGACAATGAACTGAATATTGATTAAGCCTACGACATGTAATGCTTTCGCAAGTCTTTCTGTATATTCGCAGATTGTATGCTGGACTTCTTTCTTAAGCTTTTGTGGTGGATAGATAGAAATAGAGTCACCAGAGTGTACCCCTGCTCTTTCGACATGTTCCATGATACCTGGGATCAGTACGCCTGTACCATCACAAATGGCATCCACTTCACATTCCTTACCACTTAAGTATTTATCGATGAGGATTGGATGTTCCTGGAACTGTTCATTAATATGACCAATGAATTTCTTGACATCACCATCATTTAATGCAATTTCCATACCTGCTCCACCAAGTACATAACTTGGACGAACTAAGACTGGATAACCAATCTTGTTTGCAGCAGCAATAGCTTCATCAACAGTAAAGACTGTATCACCTCTAGGTCGATCAATATGGCACTTTTCAAGAATCTCATCAAAACGTTCTCTATCTTCAGCAGCATCAACATCATCAGCTGAAGTACCAAGAATCTTGACACCCATGTTCATTAAATCCTGAGTGAGTTTAATAGCAGTCTGTCCACCAAACTGAACAATGGCACCATCAGGTTTCTCAAGATCGACAATTTCACTTACATCTTCTGCTGTTAATGGTTCAAAATATAATCGATCCGCAATATCGAAGTCTGTTGAAACTGTTTCTGGGTTATTATTAACGATAATTGTTTCATAGCCTGCTTCTTTAAGAGCCCATACACAATGAACGCTACAGAAGTCAAATTCAATGCCCTGGCCAATTCTAATTGGACCTGAGCCAAGAACCATAACCTTCTTCTTGTTTTCATCAGGCGTAATTTCATGTTCTCCACCAAATACTGAATAGAAATATGGTGTTTCTGCTGCGAATTCAGCAGCACAAGTATCAACTGTCTTAAAGGCAGCAGTAATATTGTTTTCTAGTCTTAATTGTCTAATACGTTCAGACTTCATACCTGAGAGTTCAGAAATAACACGATCTGGGAATTCTCTTTCTTTAGCTTCTTTGAGAAGTTCGATTGTGAGTGGTTCACTTCTCAATCTTTCTTCAATTTGTACTAAGTGTCTGATCTTATCGATGAACCATACATCAATCATTGTGATTTCATGGATTTCCTGTACTGAAATACCTTTTCTTAGTGATTCAGCAATCACAAATAATCTCTGGTCATCAACATCTTTCAGCTTTCTTCTTAAATAGATTGTATCTTTGTCTTTCAAGCTTTCAAGATTGAGATAGAAGACATTCTGTTCAAGTGAACGTAAAGCCTTCATAAGTGCTCCTTCAAAGTTATTGCAGATAGCCATAACTTCACCAGTAGCTTTCATCTGTGTGCCTAGTTTTCTTGAAGCATCATAGAATTTATCAAATGGCCATTTAGGAATCTTACATACGATATAGTCAAGAGCTGGTTCAAATGAAGCATATGTCTTACCAGTGACCGCATTCTTGATTTCATCCAATGTATAACCTAAGGCAATCTTGGCAGCTAGTTTCGCAATTGGATAACCTGTAGCTTTAGAAGCAAGGGCTGAAGAACGAGATACACGTGGGTTAACTTCAATAACGCAATATTCGAAGCTATATGGATTTAAGGCATACTGGACATTACAGCCACCTTCAATACCTAACGCTGTAATAATATTAAGGGCTGAACTTCTCAGCATCTGATATTCACGATCACCAAGTGTCTGAGATGGCGCTACAACAACAGAATCACCTGTATGCACACCAACTGGATCAATATTTTCCATATTACATACAGTAATACAGTTACCAGCATGGTCACGCATTACTTCATATTCAATTTCTTTCCAACCAGCAATAGACTTTTCAATAAGTACCTGACTGACTCTTGAAAGTCTTAAACCATTTGAACAGATATCATGAAGTTCCTGTTCATTATGGGCAATACCCCCACCAGTTCCTCCAAGTGTATAAGCAGGTCTAACAACAACTGGATAACCAATTTCACGGGCATATTCTAATGCATCTTCAACATAGTTTACAGTCTTTGATGGTGCAATTGGTTCTTTAATGCGTTCCATCAATTCCTTAAATAATTCACGGTCTTCTGCTTCTTTAATTGTGGCACAGTTTGTCCCAATAGTTTTGACATTATGTGCTTCTAAGAAACCTTCATCATCCAATGCCATTGCAATATTTAAGGCATTTTGTCCACCTAATGTAGGAAGGATGGAATCTGGTTTTTCCACTTCAATTAAGTGTTTAACTGTTGGTACAGTTAATGGTTCGATATAGACATGATCAGCAATATCTTTATCTGTCATGATTGTAGCAGGGTTTGAGTTAATAAGAACAACTTCAATCCCCTCTTCTTTTAAGGCACGACATGCCTGTGTGCCAGCATAGTCGAATTCAGCTGCCTGACCAATGATGATTGGTCCTGAACCGATAACGAGTACTTTATGGATATCATTTCTTTTAGGCATTTTTATGACCTCCCATCATTTTAATAAATTCATCAAATAAATATGCAGTATCATGAGGACCTGCTGAAGCTTCTGGATGGAACTGTACTGTACGAATATTCTCATTGATATATTCCATACCTTCAATTGTGCCATCATTAACATTAGTGAACCAAACCTTAGCTACTTCTGGATCAATAGAATCTTCTTTAATGACATAATTGTGGTTCTGTGTAGAGATATATACTCTACCCGTATGGGCATCACGTACTGGATGGTTAGCACCATGATGACCAAACTTCAATTTTTCTGTCTTAAAGTCATGAGCAAGTGCCATTAACTGATGACCTAAACAAATCGCAAAGATTGGCATACCACTTGCAGCTAATTCCTTAATTTCCTTTACAATCTCAACATTCTCAGCAGGGTCACCAGGGCCATTAGAAAGCATGATACCATCATAGTTTCCATTGATGATTTCACTCGCTGGTGTACTTGCCGGTACAACAGTCACTTCACAACCACGCTTTACTAACTCTTTCGCAATATTGCGCTTAGCTCCAAAGTCATATAAGGCAACATGGAAATCACCTTTACCTAACTTATAAGGTGCATCACATGTACATCTCTGTACAACACCTTCAACCTTGAAAGCCTTAATCTTATCAAGCACTTCATCAAGATTGTATTTCTGTGTTGTAATCATACCGTTCATACAACCATGTTGACGAATAATCTTAGTAATAGCACGTGTATCAACACCTTGAATACCAGGAATATTGTTTTCAATCATATAATCATTAAGATTCATATTCATTCTAAAGTTAGAACCTAAACGTGATAATTCATGAACCACAAATCCTTCTACGAATGGATGTGCAGCTTCCTGGTCCTTATAGCTTACACCATAGTTACCAATAAGTGGGTATGTCATTACAACACTCTGTCCTGCATAACTAGGATCAGTCAGGATTTCTGTATATCCTGTCATAGATGTGTTGAAGACAAATTCACTAATGACTTCTTTTTCTGCACCAAAGCTCACACCTTCAAATACATGTCCATCTTCCAATATCAAATAAGCTTTCATCAATAGCCCTCCTTTACTTTTCTAAAAAAAAGACATATCAGTAAATGATATGTCTTAATTATGAAAATAGAAAAATGAAAATAAAGACCCCTGTAGAATATTAGCCGAAATTTTAGGTTTTTTCGTGCAAAATACGTACATGTCTTAAGTTCCTTTCTTTCATTTGTCACTAGTATATGCGAAATATCATGACATTTCAAGTTATATTTCATATCATTCCTCAATCATCATAAAAGAATGAAGATTGATATGCAAGAATCTACAAAATTATTCAAAAAGATTTCAACAATACAACAAAACAGTTTCCATCAATAGATTAGCTAAGATACAGTAGACATATTTAATTCCTTATTTTAATGCACTATATGGAATACCTAAGCTAAATGTCTATTTAGAAGCAACCTTTTAAAAGAGATAGGATTACTGCAAATCCTATCTCTAATGTATTAATCTAGTTCAACATAAATTGTGACAAACTTACAATGTGATAAAGGTTTAATGGAAATTGTATGATTATCTACTTTGATATTACCTTCATATTCTTCTTTAAGATTTGTATAGTAAGCTTTCTTTATTTTCTTTGAGAATACGAGCTGATCGTTGATATCCTGATGGAATTTACCATTGTAAAGTCTGATGATATAAGCATCTTTATTTTCAGCTTTCTTGATAGCACTCACAACCAGCTTGTTTTTTGTAGTAAATAGTGAATATGTATTACTCTTATCACCTTCTACTTCCATTTGTGAGAATATTAATCTTCCATTTAAGAATTCTGCATATTCTCTTGCAATAACAGGCGTATTATAGGCCTTCGCGAGATTTGCAATATTTGCATCATTGAAATCTCCATCAAATGTCATAAAGCCAAATGTGAAATCAAGAGGTTTCTGTAATTCAGCATCTTTTGTCTCAATAATACGTTCACCACTAGCTCTTCCAGGACGATAAATGAGATTTTCTTTCCCCATAAATGAATATGTTCTAAAGAGTGTTAAGCGAATTGAATGATTATCGATGACTTCATATTCACGTACACCTTGTGGTATTAAGGCAATACCTCTATTTGAATCAGACAAACTTACAAAGCTTTGTGTTGGTTCAATTGAGATAGGAGGTTCTTGCCATGCTGTTTGATTTTGTTGGAAGTTAAGTGGGACCGCATTATTTACTGTTTCTTTTGTATTCTTTGATTTTTCAAGCGCTTCATTATAAAGAGCCATTTCTTTTGTATGAACATTTTCTCTTTGAATAACACCAAATTGTTCATCCGCAAAATTAAACTTTGAAACCAGCTCAGCATCAAATACAACACATAGGCGATGTGATTTACCAACATTATCAATATGAACTTTAAAGTCAATAATTGGTGAACCTTTGCGTAATGATACTGTCATTGTTATTGGTAATTCTAGGGAACGTTTACCAAGAGCACGTTCTTCAAGATCACATGGAATTGGCATTTTATAGAATGCTTTGAGTGATGCATAGATATCTGATTTATTTGCATGATTTTCTACTAAATGATCTTTTGAGTATGTAATTAAATCCTGATGTGCTGGAGAGTAGTTAAAAGAGTCTCCGCCATCACCATTTTCTTCTAATACAGCCTGATTCCTATATATATGCCCATTTCTCTTATCAGTAATTGTCAGTGTTCCATCGTCTTCAATATGAATTGAATAAAATTCATTTTCAATATCATTTGTATCTTCTAATTCTTTGTTTGATGTACATGTAAAATCAAGCGTATATTGTTCATAACCCATCGCGGGCAGATTATGAGCTGAAATGGCAATAGTAGCTTCAATAACCTTTTCAGGAATATAGAACTGTTTGCTTGGATTGAGCTTTATTGTTTGTGATAAAACATAGTCTGTTAGATCTCTAGATTCAATAATTGTATAATCCACATTATTGCCTTGAGCATCTTTTAATGCAAATGTTGTTCCTGGAAGATAAAGTTTTGCGATTACAACATCATCTCTTTCAGTTGATAAAGGATTAAACATTGTAATTGTCATGTCGGCTTTGTTTTTAATACTTGTTGAGATGAGTCTTGTATGTAATTCAACAAGTGCTTCAGCAATATCTCTAATTTGTTTATAACGCATATAAACATCTTCATTTGCGGTATCTGAAATACATGAGCCAATAGAATCATGAGCAGCATTTTCGAAAAATAACTTCCAAATCGTTTCCATTGGACCATATGGATATTCATTTCCTAAAGAATAAGACATTGTAAGAAGTGGTTCTAATACATTTGTGACATAATTTTGTAGTTTAGTGTTGAGTGCTTTCAAGTCAGAGCGTGAAGAAAAAATAGATTTGTGAACACGACTATGCTTACCAAGAATAAGTTCACCTTCTACTTCTTCTAATTCAGGATGAGCCTTTTTAACATCTTTAATATAATCTTCAATACAACTAATAACATAAGTGTTTTTTGGATCTGCTTCTTGTTGCTTCTTGACTAAATCTACAAGATTCTTTCTAATTGGCGCCTGATCAAAGCCATTAGGAAAATAAATATTATCTGTAGCACCTGTTCCAGCTTTCTTCAAGCACTCATTTTGCCAGAAGTCTTGAGCGTCCTTTTCATCTTCAGGAATATTACCACCAATATAATAGCCATATGGAATTTGTGTAACAAAGACTTTGCTGCCATCATGACCACGCCAAGTATAGTCAGTATGTTTAACCATGTCATTTGTAACGCCACGCCAGAAAAGTGTATCTTTAATGCCAAATTCATTATAAATTTGAGGCATATTACCTGACATTCCAAATGAATCAGGTACATAACCAACATTCATATATGGTCCATATTTTAAACAAGTTTTCATGCCATAATACATATTTCTTACAATTGATTCAGCTGAAATAAGCATTAAATCACTTTGTGTATACCATGGACCAATAATTAATCGATGAGATTGCACAAGACGTTTTATTCTATTTTCGTCTTCTGGTCTCCACTTGATATAGTCATCTAACAATGATCCCTGTGCATCTAGCATAAAATATTTAAACTCTGGATCATTTTCCAATGTATCTAAAACATCTTCTAAGTCCTTCATTAAATAGACTTTTGAACGGGAAGTTGTAAAATACCATTCACGATCCCAATGAAAATGTGGTACAACATGAAATTTCTTTGCCATATAATCCTCCTTAGTGAAAAGCAAGAAGGAGATACCTTCTTGCTTGCTTTTTATTCAAATGAGATATCAATATCGTCCTCAGTCATAGTTTCATCTTCAGCTTCAGGGTCAACACTAAAGTCAGCAACCATTGGAGCTACTAAAGCAATAAATAATGCACCTACAAGCATACCTACTAAGTAAGCCCAGCCATTACCAATTGTAATAAAGCCATAAATACCACCAACTGGAGGGATTGAAGCTTTAGCACCAAGTAAGCATGTTACTGCAGCGCCAAGAGCACCACCAATCATATTTACAGGAACAAGACGAGAAGCTTTGACTAATGTGAATGGGATAGCACCTTCAGTAATACCAACGAAGCCCATTACCCAGTTACCTTTACCAGCATCTTTGAATGATTCTGAATAACGTGCACTTCTAATAACTGTACTAATAGCATAAGCTAATGGTGGAATACAAATGGCACAGTTGATATATACATTTGGCTGATAGATTTTTTCAGTTAATAACACGTTACCTGCCATCCAAGCAGCCTTATTGATAGGACCACCCATATCTGAAGCAATCATAGCACCTAATACAATTGCTAAGACAAGCTGGTTAGTTCCAGACTTACTCATTGTACGGATCCAAGAGATTAATGCAGTATTAAGCATTGATAATGGTGTATTAAGGATGACGCCCATTACTAACGCAATAACAATAGTAGCAAAGAATGGTAAAATAACTAATGGCATCATAGATTTAAATGAATCAGGTAAATTAAAGTGCTTTTTGCACCATCTTACTGTATAACCAGCTAAGAAACCAGCAATAACAGCTCCCAAGAAGCCTTCCTGATAATTAGAAGCAATAGCACCACCAATTAAACCAGCACCAATTGCAGGCTTTTCAGCAATTGAATAAGCGATAAAACCAGCTAGTACAGTATTAACTAATCCAATACCAGTCCAGCCTACTTGCTGAATCTGATATAATACATGGTAAAATCCTGTAGACTTAGCATATGGATCTAAGCTTGATACACCAGTACATAAAGCAATAATTAATGGAATAGCAACAACTAAAGATGCACCAATAATAAGTGGTAACATGTAGCCAATACCTGTCATCAAATGACCTTTGGCTTCACTAAAAAACTTTTTCATAAATTTCCTCTCCTCAATATAATATTTTTACTATATAATGAGAGTGCGTACTCACTATATAGTATGTAGTCATAGGACTGGGCCATAGTCCTATGATTTTTTTATTACTTTTTTGCTTCAACTGCCTTAGCACATTTCTTTAAAACTGCTTCAGGCGCTTTAATGCAAGTTGTAATATTAACACGAATAACAGGCTTACCTTTAAAACGATCCATGCCTTCAATATGCTGATCTGAAGCAATCAATACAAAATCCGCAGCCTGAGCTTCTTCATTTGTGATTTTATTGACCTGTCCCATAGAACCCTGCTGTTCCATCTTGACATCAAAGCCAATCTTCTTGCCAGCTTTTTCCAATGCTTTAGCAGCCATTGGAGTGTGAGCTAAACCAGCTGGACATGCTGATACACCAACAACTTTCATATTAATTTTCCTCCTTCATTATTTTTAATATAAAACGTGTTAATTCACCTTTATCATTGGATGAAATAACTGTTTCTTTAAAATCATCCTCTAATAAAGCTGTCGCAAGTGCAGAAATCATCTTCAAATGCACATCACCTGCACTCTTTTCAGGTACAAGTAATGCAAAAATATATTTAACTGGTTGATCATCTAAAGTCTGCCACTCGATACTATTTTTATTACGTAAATACATTACTGTAACTTTCTTGACATTATTTGTTCTTGCATGTGGAATTGCGAATCCATCTTGCAAGCCTGTTGAGAATTCTTTTTCTCTTTCAAGAAAGTCATGATATAGGGCATCGGCATCATCAGTGATATCAAGCTCTTTAGCTTTTGTACTAATGAACTTAAGAATGCCGTCTTTATCTTTTTCATCAACGTTGAGAAAGACTGTATTTTCATTTAATAAATCATTCATACTTTTTGCCACCTCCCTTTGACACCATTTAGTATAAAGGTTCGCCAAGCCATTCTCAATTTATGCAATTTCCACTTATCGTGGAAATGGTAAGCCCTTTCATGTAAGCCTTTTCCACTTTGAAGTGGAAATAGCTTTGATTGTTTATTTTTTTGATTGCGTTAATATTAATAATAAGGATGATTATCGAAAGGAGGATATGTATGTTTAGTTATAAGCGGCTTGAAGATATTTTTAATTATATTCGAAGTAATGAGTATACAAGTATTGCTAAACTCACTAGTCTCTTTAAAGTATCTGATCGTACTATTCGTAGCGACATTAATAACCTAAATGATGTTTTACAAGGCGCAAGTATTCAATTAAAGAGAAGAACAGGCTATTACTTACAAATAGATAATGAACAAGAATTCAATGCATTCCTAAATACTATTTCAAAAAGAGAATCTGACACAAAAGATCTAGATTCAAGCCAGGATAGAATGCGTTATATCCTCACTACCTTACTCTATTCGCACGATTACATACCTACTGAAGATTTGTCCGATGCAGTATTTGTTTCTAAGAATACTTTTTCAAATTATATAAAAGCTATCAAAAAACTACTCACCCAATACAACTTAGAATATATTGTTAAACCTGGTATTGGTGTAAAAGTTATCGGAAATGAATCGGATAAGAGAGAATGTATTATCAACGAAATCCATCCCTTAAGTGAATACTCAACAATATCAATGCTCACAAAAGAAGAGAAGGTCTACTTTAATGATGTTGAGGTTAATGCAATAATTCCGATCCTTATATCCGTCTTTAAAAAGCATCATGTAGAGACTGATGATTATAGACTAAAAAATCTTACTATCTATTTCGCATTAATGATTTCAAGAATACTCAATGATGATTATATAAGCGCAATAAATTCAACACAAATTCCAGAAGATATTAAAGAAATTGTTGAAGAAATTTGTGATAAGATTAGTGACTATTATAATATAACGATCACCCATGGAGAAAAGCTTTATATTTCCATCCATTTAATTACGAATGTGAAATATAATGATAATTCAGTTGATGACTATACAATTAATCAACTTATAGATACTTTTCTTGATGGTATTTATGAGGGTTATAACTTTGATTTAAGAAATGATCAAATTCTTAGAAATGATCTTTATAACCATCTTCGTACCTCCATGTCCATGATGGAACTTCATCTTGAAAACAAGAATCCATTACTCAACACAATAAAAGCGAATTATCCATTACCATTCGAAATAGCGAAAACAATACTTAAACAGTCATCTAGTTCATTATCTTTTCCCGAAGATGATATTGGCTATATCGCATTACATATTGGAGCAGCTATAGAACGTTGTTTTTCAGGATCGATTAAAAAGAAATCTATTTACTTAGTATGTGGGTCTGGCCAAGCAACATCACGTATGCTTGAAGCTCGTCTACAAAATGTATTTGGAAGAAAGCTATCAATCGTAAAGAAGCTATCGCTCATTGACTATCTCAATCTTACTGAGGATGATTTTAAAGAAATTGATTGTGTTATTTCAACAGTCCCTCTTGAACAAACGTATGTTCCTACGATAACTGTAGACTTTTCTTTAAACCAGCAGGATATCGAAACAGTATCTCGTCTTATTACTTCAATTGATCAGAATAAGTCAGATAAAATTAAAAAGTTCTTTGATTCATCTCTCTTTATTCACAAAAAGAAAGCCACATCAAAGAAAGCTTTATTAGATGAACTCAATAGCATGCTGCTTAAAGAAGGCATAGTTGATGAACATTATATTGATTCAGTCTATAAGAGAGAAGAGCTCTCAAACACCAACATGAATGAAGTATTTGCATTACCTCATCCATTAGATGTTATTGCGAAGAAAACAAAAGTTGCAGTCGCAATACTGGATGAACCTCTTCTTTGGCACAATGAAGAAACAGTACGCATTATCTTCCTACTTGCAATAAAAAGAGGAGATAGCCTTAATATGGAACATCTTTATGATGTATTCATTGAACTTGTCAACAATCCTAAGTTCCAACAAGAAATCATGCATTCAAACACATACACATCATTCATTGCTTCACTCATACAACATGTCCAGTAAAATCGAGAACTGAAATCTCGATTTTTTGTTTACGACACAATAAAATATTGTAAATCACAGTTGATTTCTAATAATTCATAATGCTATGAAAGGCTCCATAAATAACCAATTTGTTGCCAAGGACAATAGAGTGTAACATTAGCAATGTCTTAAATCTAGGAATATCATATTTTTAGATTTAAAATGAAGATATATTTAATCTGATCAAGAACGATTCTCAGTAATATTGAATGGTTCGTATTTCTTAATCGATATTTCATTTCCTATAGTGTTGATTCTATATATGAAATAAACGTTTACCGAGAGTAGTTCCCTATCATATATTTTAAAGTTGAGGGATAGTATTTATGGATTTGGAAAGATTTAAAATAAAACTTGAAAAAGATTTTCAAGATATTCAGAACTATGTAAATATCATGAATAAAATTGCAATTGTAAATGTTGCAAAAGATTTGGATTTTCAAAAAGAATTTAATTCTTACTATAAAATCAATAGAAATGCTGAATGGAGAAAATATTATTATCAAATCTTTGAAGACAATAAAAGTAATGGTCAGGTTTCTTTTGATAATATTATTGGTGAATTATATAAAAAAAACCGGAAGAATAGAACCTTCTTTAGTAAGCAAAATGCTTGCTTCGATAAACCCACATATGCCAATTTGGGACTCAAAATTTTTTCACCAAATTGGTATCACTCCGCCAAGAAATAAAAGAGATGAGAAGTTAAAAGAGACAATCAATTTATATAAGAAAATAGCAATTTGGTATGATGATACTATCTCCAAAAACGAGGAAATTATTGAGTACATTAAAATTTTTAATGATATATACCCACAATTTAGTTTTATAAGTGAAGTAAAAAAGATTGATTATATTTTGAGAGCAATAGAAGATGAAACTGAAGATATAACAACAACTCATTTATTGCAGCAAAACAGCGAATATCAAGAAGCCCTAGAAAACTGGATAAAAATTGCCAATAGTATAGGCAGGATATGTAAACAGGAGATGCAAAATCAATCAAAAACCTTTTCCGCACTTTCTCAAGATATGTTACCTGCAATAAGTTTTCAGCACCAACTTATCAATTCAATTTTACCAGCTTTTAAAGAAGTGTCTAAGTTAATAAAAAATATACAGACAAAAATAATAAAAATTGAATTACCAGAATCTATTTTAAGGACTCTAGGCGATATAAGATACTTGATACTTTTAAATGAAATACAATGGCCACTATTCTTGGTTGATGACGATGAAATCAAAAAAATGATCACATCTATGTGCAATACCGATGAAAAAAATTACCCCCTGAATGAACTTTCTTCAAAAATTTGCAAGCAATTCACTGAAAACAAATTAGATTCAATAGGGAATAGCTGGAAAACGAAATGCTCTAATAAAGACCTTTTACTAATACTCAAAGAAGCAATAAAACTTCATAAAGAAGGGTATTACTTTGGCTCAACATCCCTTTTAATGTGTCAGGTAAGTGGTTTAATAAAAGAAATATCAAAATATGCTACAGATAATAATTTAGAAATTAATAAAGATGATGAGATGACCGTTTGTAAACTTCTAAACGTAGAATACAACGACCATATCAAGCGTATAGAAAAGAATAAAAATAGAGCAAGCGAACGACACTTAATGCTAAGACTAATGGTGTATCCAAAAAAAGGAGAATTTTATTGGTATGCTGTGACTGAATACATATATAACATTATTTTTACAAACAAAGACGGAATTTATGAGGATCATAATCCTTTAAGAAACAAAATATGCCATGGCGTTAATTTGACATTTGGTACAGAGGAAAAATCATTAAAATCTATATTAGTAATCGATCTTTTGCTGAATTTACAAGCAGATTTAAAATGGATGGTGTCAAAACCAGAAAAAAATGATGAGATATTGAGTGATAAGAACTAGTAAAATAGTGCATAAATCAAAAACACGTCTAAAAGGTGTGGTTTGAACTGCGGCTATAAGCCTATAATATCTGATCGTATCTAAAGGCGCTTTCTATCCCTCAAAAGTATTCTTTTTTCACTACTTTGCCTTCTTGTCTTATATTTTTCCTTTTCCCTTCTTTTTCTCTTCGTTGCGTTTGAAAATGAATCCTCATACTCCTTGACACTCAGCTTATCAACCATTTGGTCATGCATGAAAAGTCCTTCTACGATTTCCATTCCTTTGTACCTGCAAAATTCCTTTATGATCTCCTTAAGTTCTTTTCGATATTGACCATATATTTTTACGTCTATGTTTTAGTATGTATACGATCTCCTATTAATTAACACTTAATTAGTAATTTGTGTTTATTTACGCCTTCATAACATATTTCAACTATCCCACAGTGCAGAGGAAACACTTTAAATAGGTGAAGTATCAATATCTTCATGATGTAACAATTTTATCTTCAATCGAAATACACAATTTAGTAATCATATCAAAATCAGCTACTTTATAGTTTCTAAGCAAATAGTTAAAATTAAAACCAAACGTATAAATAAAATCATAATCTTGAGCCACATTATCGGCACGACAATCTATATCAACATATCAAAAATACACGAAATTATCATTTAAATAAGGCACTAGCTTAAAATCATTCTTAAAAACTCTTAACTCTTTATTATAAGGAAGTATAAAAGCATTACGAATATTTTCATCACCAATTGAATTATGAACAAAATCCCCATATGTGATTTGTTTTTATAAAGATTGAGTATCAGGTAGATCATTTATATCATAGATGAAGATACGCTGATACATTAAAAATTATGAGAAAATAAAGGTAGAACAAAATTACTACATTTGGAGAAAAAAGAAAGTGCCCTGAAAGCCTTTAAACAAAGGACTTTGGGGCACTTTTCAAGTATTTAAGTGTTCAAATCAGGATAATAACATTACATCCATTATTCTATATCATTTAAGGCAACAGTACAAATGGTTTTTTAAGAAACAAGACTAATATTTAAATACTAAAATCAATATTAACTACCACTTTTCATATGGAATCCCGTCAAGATCTATTGTGTAACTGATATGTACAATATTTTGAGGGAACTGTTTGTCCTGAAATGTATCCTTGGTTATCTTAGGAAAATGGTCATCTACAAGATATTTCCGTTTTTCCTGTATCTTGTATCTTTCTTTCCTTTCAGGCGATCCTGGCATGATACCCTGCTGCCTCAGTTCATTCTCTATTCTGATGCTGTCATAGCCATGACCGGTCAATGATCTGACCATATCATCTATGGAAATGCCTAGCTTTGATTTTTCCATCCTGACGAAATAGAGTTCCAGTCTTTTTGCACTTAATAGCTGATGCTGTCCTGAGATGGTAACAGTACTGCCATATCTCTGTAATGTTGATTTGACTTCAGCACTCATGGCTTCTGTTTCGATATCATGCGATCCGCCGTTGACAGCAGCCCACCTTGTCTGAGAATCCTGCTGGAAGAGATGATCAAGCACGAGCATTTCTCCCATGATGCTGTAGGATTTCTTCTGTGATACCACGTTGCCTAAGAGACCCCGCCATTCCATGCCCCACCCCTGGGGATCGTCGGTCAGGAACCTCCTGTCCTTGCCGTTTTCACCGGGATCGACAAATTCAGCGCATACTGATGAGAACATGTGATGCAGCTTAGGATCAACGCATAAAAGCATGATACAGTTTTTTGATTCACCACCCACTTCCAGCGGTCTTGTAACAAGCTTGGTGTTGGCGAACTCCATATAGACATCTTCCTTGAAGCTGCCACGCTCCACTGCCACTCCATACTCGTTATAATATTTTACACACCAGGCAGGATAAGGGGTGCCCTTCAGGGAGTTCACTTCGGAATAAATATTGTTGTTTGCCCATGATATGATAATTGCCATGTCGTTTCTTATTTCTTCTAATAGGTTCATAGTTATACCTCGATATTTGCCTGTCTAAAAAGCGACTTAACGTATCCGCTTGCCCCGCCGTCATAGAGGTCCGGCTCGACAACAAGGGATTTAACGGTGTTCAGTTTCATGACGATTCTGAATAGAGTCAGGTTGCCATCAAGCCTATCGTTGTACTGCCTGATTTTGCTCATTGAAATTCCTGAATAGCATTTCATGATCTGCCTGCATACGTTGATATAGGTTCCATAGCGCCCTACACGTTCAGACAGGTTGAGAATGCTGTCGGTATTGAAGCACTCGCTGAGCAGCATGCTTTCCGTATCGGTTATGCTACCCTGCCATGAAAGGTAGACATACCACCAGATGGATCTCAGCCATATACGGACGCCCTTGCTCCAGTAATGGGATTCGTTGTCCCTGCCCCATCTTTCGCCCACTATGTGGGGAACAACGCGCAGAGACAGGTAGATCCAGAAGCCATCATTTGAGGCCAGCCTCATATTGAAGTCAGGATGAGCGTCATTCAGGTACTGATAGAGGGCTATGCCGAACCTGACATCGAATTCATAGGACTTGATGTCAGGGATTTTGCTTTTTATGCCCTCATAGATTGTTTCAATGTCTTCCCTCATCTTCTGGTATTCGGGATTAAGGGACGGCAGTGAAGGATAGGTCCTCAGCCATTCCTGCATGGCCACGCGCGCCTCTCCGCGATCATAGGTTTTGTAGATCATGTTACTTCATCCCCTCATCCATGAATTTTCTTACTGACTTTGATAGGCTTATGCTGCTGGTTATATCGAATTCCAGGGTTGTCACGAAATAATTAACAGCTTCAGCAACACTGCCCCTGACCTCTCCTGGTGATTTCAGGCATGGATCAAGCTCATCATTTTCCTTGAGTGTCATGATCACCTGAGTTATTGCACTGGACATTATTTCGTTCAGGAGATCAGGACTGAAGTGCGCCTGGTCTGTGCGCGTGATGTACTTATATGACGGGTGGGAACGGTTTAGATAGATTGTTACGCTTTCGCTGAATTTATCATAGACCGGATCAGTCCAGTCGCATCTTACTTCCCATAACGGTTCTCCTGGCATATCGACTTCAAATATTGGAAATACTGATGCGCTGCCATCAATAACGAGATCAACGACATCATGTAGCTGACCTAGCGATATTCCGCTCAGGTTGGCGAACTTCTCTTCATCACGGCTTGGAGTTCCTGGCTTTTTTATGAAAAGCTGGGTCTCGAAGGTTATGTTCCCTCTTAGGCTTCCCTTTGCGAATGTCGAGCTTCCTGACAGCTCGCAAGGCTGACTGCTGTTGACGATATCGCCAAGCCTGATAATTCCTCGCTGCCTTGAATCAGCAGACTTCCATACGATGGCAGCAGTGAGTACGGAACTGGCGCAGGCTATGCCGCCAGGGCCGAACAAACGTGAGGGATCCTTGACTGAGATGATCTGGCGGACCGAAAGTGAATATTCATCAGCGTTCCAAAGCCCTCTTGGATCATCGATTTCATACAGGCCTTCTTCGAATGCATTGCATTCAAGCGGATATGTAATGCCATTGTCGCTGTAGGAAAACTGATAGCGACTGGTCTTGCATCCTGTATCCATCAGTATATCCCTATTAATTCTCGGATATAGGGACAGTATCTTGTTTGCCATATGCTACTTCTCCTTTATACGCTTGAATACCGGCGTTTCATCTTTTTCATTTAGTTTCAGCACGACCATGAATGAAACGCTAGCCTTGTCGCTGCCATCGGAGTCAATGATTACGCCAATCTTCTGTCCGAAAGCCTTATTTGCCTGCAGGTGCACCGATGCAAACGGAGTGACTGGCTTCTGCTTATTGCTGCGTCTGAGAGTGACTTCTCTTTTCAGGTAATCAGTATAGGAAATTGACTGTATTTCAAAGGGCATGAACAGCCCATACTTGTTAATCCACTCGCCGGGTGATATGGCACCGGACTCAGAGTTAACGCATAGCAGGAATCCCGTATGCTTGATTCCCTTCTTCACTCCCATCCTGATAGTTATTTCAATGGTATCCCTGCCATAGATGATAGAATCCATATCCACCTTCAGTGATGAGTGAGCGCTTCTAGATGACTGTACTTTGCTTCTTTCCGAGGATTTCTTATGGCCTGCTGAGGCACCTTTTCCAAAATCGCGGGCTGGAAGAAGTAGCTTTCCGAATTCCTTCCCTAGTCCGACCCTGACAGCTGCATTCTGCATTGCTTCCTTGACTTCGTAGGCTTTTTTGATCTTTGAAATGGTGTTTGTTCGAATCTTCTGAACAATACGATAGTTCTGGCCGCTGACTGGATAGTCAAACCATTCGGTATGATCAGCCATTTCCCCTTTTCTGACATATTCCTCTATTGTCATCCCGGTTTCCTTGAACCTGTTTTTGGAGTTGAGGACAAACATCGCAAGGATGTATTCGTTCTTCTCGGTCTCTGGAATGCCATCAGTCCAGTTTCCGACATTATAGTACTGCACTATCATGCCTGGCTGACGCGTCATGCATACTATTGCCTTGTTCTTATCAGGATTGCTGTTTTCGCAGTTCGTGTAGACATATGGATCAGGCCTGTTTTCAGGCGGCATCATTTCCAGCACTTCCCTGCTGACCTTAACGAAGGCAACGGCACCGGCCATCTGATCCTCAAAGTACTTCCTAATAACGACTCTTTCCGAATGGATCTCGCTTCGCTCTCCTATGAAGTCTTCGTCATCCCTGAATCCATTTGCCGAATTATACAGGTCCCTGAAGATCCTAAATACCGGGTCCATGCTTTCCATTGTTATCCTGTGGTCATTCACTGATGCGCGCAGGAAGCTTCCATAGGCATAGTGAGTGTTATTGAGTCTTGGGGCATACCATCTCTGTATTGCGGTTATGAGATATCGCTCAATACTTGACCGCCATGGCGAAACGTATTTATGTTCCTCATCCCCGTATTCAATCATGTTGGCACTAAGCAGCATCTTCTCATCGACATAGGGAATGATGATTGTAGTTCCAGTTTCATCCCCCTGATAGGGTGAGATATGGAAAACATCAAGGACATTTTCTATCTCCACATCATCAGTAACTGGCTTTGTCTGGTTTTTTCCGATTTTCTGGCCCCACCAGGCAATTCCTCTCTTTGACATGCCTTCATAGGAAGGAATCAGGGAATCAGGACTATTCTCGTCCTCCACGAGCGATGCTGCGAGACGCGAGGCGTACTGCCCGCTTTCATCGATTATTCTGCTGTAGTAGAGCACAAGTCCCATACCTACCCTGAAATACACGGTCTTGCCAAGTCCCCATGATCCTCCTGCACCGGCAGCATCCTGAGGCTTGCTGATCTCATAGATAATAATGGCAATATTAATTTCCTCAAAATGGGTAATTTAAAATTCCCCAATTTAGGTGGCTTGATATTCCTTTTTCTTTGATTCCTCAAGCTTCTCTAGAACATCCTTTGTCCGGTATGATGGTCC